>Ga0194121_10001032_pt1 | contig 48705 bp, 34 predicted proteins | sample TA2MahCa50mmetaG_FD_148609 | JGI IMG/M metagenome (GOLD analysis project Ga0194121, IMG submission 148609) | Freshwater microbial communities from Lake Tanganyika, Tanzania - TA2015020 Mahale Deep Cast 50m | ecosystem: Environmental > Aquatic > Freshwater > Lake | place: Tanzania: Lake...
GGCCCGCCCCCATCAACCCCGAGAATCCGACGATCTCCCCCGCCCTCACCTGGAAGGAGATGTCGCGTACCCTGGCGGTGCTCAGCCCCTCCACCTCCAGGGCCGGGGCCCCGCCGGGCCGGTGCCTGCGGCTGAACATCTCCCCCAGGGGCCGGCCCACCATCAGGCCGATCAGCCGGGCCTCGTCCAATTCCCCCGCCCCTGAGGTGGCCACCCGCGCCCCGTCGCGCAGCACGGTGACCCGGTCGGCCAGGGCGAAGATCTCCTGCAGCTTGTGCGAGACGTAGAGGATGGCCGTCCCCTGCTCGCGCAGCCGGCGCACCAGGCCGAAGAGCCGGCTGATCTCCGAGGGGGTCAGGGCCGAGGTGGGCTCGTCCATGACCAGCACCCTGGCCTGGCAGGAGAGGGCCCGGGCGATCTCTACCAGTTGCTGGGCGGCGATCCCCAGGCGCGCCACCTCCGTCTCCGGGTCCACCTCCAGTCCCACCTGCTCCAGGACCAGGGCGCTGTCGCGGTAGAGCTGAGCCCACAACACCCGGCCGCGGCGGGAGGGCAGGCGGCCGAAGAAGATGTTCTCGGCCACCGAGAGCCGGGGAGCCAGTTCCAGTTCCTGGTACACCACGCTGATCCCGCGCCGGATGGCGTCCTGGGGCGAGTGGATCTGCGCCGGCTTCCCCTCAATGCGGTACTCGCCCTGCTCGAAAGAGACCGCCCCAGCCAGGATCTTGATCAGGGTGGATTTGCCGGCCCCGTTCTCGCCCACCAGGGCGTGTACCTCGCCGGGCCGCAGGTCGAAGTCCACCCCCTTGAGGGCGTAGACCCCGGGGTACTGCTTGTGGATGCCGCGCAATTCGACCAGGGGTTCCATCTCAGACCCGGCCCCTGGCCTGGCGCCTGCGAGTGTCCAGGTACACGGCCAGGATGATCACCGTGCCCCTGGCGATGTCGTGGTAGAAGGAGGAGACGTCGAGCAATACCAGGCCGTTGTTGAGCACCGTCAGGATGAGGATGCCCAGGCCCGCCCCCACCAGGGTGCCCAGACCCCCGCTGAGGCTTACCCCGCCGAGCACCACCGCGGCGATCACCTGCAATTCAAAACCCAGCCCCGCGTTGGGCTGCCCCGAGTTGAGGCGTGAGGCGAGGATGAAGGCGCTCAGGGCCGCCAGCACCCCACTGAGAGCAAAGGCCGCCAGCTTGAGCTTCTCCACCGGCAGGCCGGCCAGGCGGGCGGCCTGGGCATTGCCACCCACCGCGTAGAGGTACCGCCCGGCCGGGGTGTGGTGCAGCACCAGATAGAAGAGCAGGAAGAGTAGTGCGGCGATCACCACCGGGATGGGCAGGGGCCCCCAGTGCCCGGTGCCCACCTCGGTGAAGCCCTCGACCTGGCCCTGGATGGATACTGCCTGGGTGCCCACCATCGCCCCCCCGCGCAGGATGGCCATGCTGCCCAGGGTGGCGATCAGAGAGTTGATCCCGGCCCGGGTGACCAAAAGGCCGTTGCCCAGGCCGATCAGCAGGCCCGCCCCCAGCGCCCCCAGCAGGGCCAGCAGCAGGCTGCCGCTCTCGTTGAGCAGAAGCACCGCCAGGATGCCCACCACCGCCTGCGACGAGCCCGCGCTCAGGTCGATCTCCCCGGCCAGGATCACCACCACCATGCCGATGCCGGCGATGGCGATGAGGGAGGCGTCGCGCAGCACGTTTTTGAGATTGGCCGCGCTGAGGAAGACCGGGGTCAGGGCGCTGAGCACCGCGCACAAAAGCAGCAGGGCCAGCACCAGGGCGGCCTGCTCGCCGCGCAGCAGACGCCTGAGACGCTCCATTCAGCGGGCTGGCAAGAGGCGGCGGATGGCGTCGAAATTCATGACATACCCGTTGCCTTCCTGCCGGTAGTAGGTTGTGAAGTTCTCGGGAGTGAGTACGATGGTCGGGGTTTCGTAGTGCGGCGGCAGGGCCTCACCCTTGCCCAGGGCCACCGCCGCCTCGACCAGCGAAAGTCCGACAAAGTTGGGGAACATCGCCAGGACCGCCTTGTAGGGCGTGTGCCCCAACAGGGCCGTCTGTCCGACGATCCCCTCCAGGCCAAAGCCGATGGCCGTCAGTTTGGTCTGGTCCAGTCCAGCGGCCTGGTACGCGGCCATGCCCCCGGTGGTGGAATCGTCGTTGATGCCGAAGATGGCGTTGACCTCCGGGTGGGCGGTGAGGGCGTCCTGGGCCACCTTGAAGGCTTTTTCCTTGAGCCCCTGCCCGTCCACCTCCTGTGCGATGGTGTAGACGATGCCCGACTCGGCCAGGGCCTCCTTGAAGCCCTCCACCCGCAGCCGGCAATCCTCAAAGTTGGGCAGGCCGATGATCAGGATCTGTGGCTCGATCTGGTTGGACTTGGCGTACTCGGCGTACCAGCGGCCCGCCTTCTTGCCACTCTCCTTGTTGTCGATGCCCACGTAGGTATCGCTGCCGGGCACCGGGTTGGACTCGGTGATCACGTACAGCCCGGCTTCCTTGGCCTGGCGCACCAGCGCGTCGAGGGCCTTGGCGTCCACCGGGGTGAGGACCAGCACCTTCACCCCCTGGGCGATGAGGTTCTCGGCCTTGGAGATCTGCGCCGCCACGTCGAGGTTGGCATCGGCGATGACCAGGTCCACCCCCAGCTCGGCGGCCCGCTGCCTGGCAGCGGTGCAGATGTTCTGGTACCACTCGTGGGACATGTAGTTGACCACGTACCCCACCTTCAGCTTGCCGCTGTCGCCGCCCCGGCCGCAGCCCAGGCCCGCCAGTACCGCGATCAACAAGAATACCGTCAGTTTTTTCAATGGGTTCCTCCTGATTGTAATCGATTGGGGCGGAAGGTACAGAGGTAAACACAGAGCGTCAAGCGGCATCGAGGGGTATCCCTACGACACCCCTGAAGGGAGCGACGCCGGCCATTTCCGCTCCTTGATTAGTACGGCAATATGCCGTACATTTATAGCTACCCCGCAACCCCCTGGAGGCGAAAACCCATGCCGGTAAGCAAGCCCCCAACCCACAGCAAGAATCCGCGCAAAGCCGAGCGCCTCGAAGCCCGCATCAGCCGCGAGCAGAAACAGCTCATCCAGCGCGCCGCCACCCTCACCGGACGCTCGCTGACCGAGTTTGTCGTCAGCAGCCTTCAGGAGGCGGCCAGCCGCACCATCCATGAGCACGAACTGATCACGCTGAGCCGGGCAGATCAGGAGGTCTTCGTCCGTGCGCTGCTCTCGCCCCCGGGGCCCAACCAGAAGCTGCGTCGGGCCGCCCAGGCATACCGTGCCAGAACACAGGCATAGGTGGCCGCTACCCTCCCTTTCCCTTTTCTGATCGAACCGCTGGGCAAGCACCACCACCGCGCCGCTTTTTCTTCGGGCAGTCCACCCCTCGACCACTACCTCCAGCAGCAGGCAGGCCAGGAAGCCCGCCGGCACCTGGCCGTTACCTTTGTGCTGGTCGATGCCGACCGCCAGATCCTCGCCGGGTACTACACCCTTTCCGCCACCAGCATCCGTCTGGGGGAACTCCCCACCGAGATCGCCCAGAAGCTACCCCGCTACCCGCTGGTGCCGGCGACCCTGCTGGGGCGCCTGGCTGTCGATACCAGCTACCAGGGGAAAAGACTGGGGGAGTTCCTGCTCATGGATGCCCTGCGCCGCAGTTTCACCCAGAGTCAGGCCATTGCCTCGATGGCTGTGGTGGTTGACGCCAAGGACGAAGGAGCGCGCCGTTTCTACGAACGCTACGGCTTCATCAAGTTTCCTGACCAGCCCTTCCGGCTCTTCCTCCCCATGCAGACCATCGCCAAACTGTTCAGCTAAAGCCCTCTCCTCCCCTCTTCCCAAAAACGCTGCCTTCTGACACCTTGGTTTCCCTCGGCGTCTAGAGAAGAACCAGACTACTCCTGCAAGATCTCCTCGATCTCCCGCGCCGCCTCGTCCAATGCCTGCTGCGGGGTCTTGGTCCTGGTGAGGACCATGTTCACCGCCTCGGCCACCAACATCTGCATCTCGGAGATGCGCGGATGCCCAGGCCAGGCCAGGCCGTTCATCAGTTCGGCCTTCAGCACCTCCATGTCGATGTAGTCCGACCTCACCCCCGGCTCGTACGCCGTCTTGAGCGCCGGCATCAACACCAGCGAAGGATCGGGCACCTGCCACACCGGGTTGTCGACGAAGAGGGCCTTCAGCCCGGTCCAGGCTGCCTCCGGGTCCGGGGTGTACCCGGTGACGGCCACCATGGCGATGTCCAGCAGGGTGTGGGGTGGGTTCCCCTCGGCCGGCTGGGAAGGCACCGGCACCGGAGCCAGGCCCACGTCGGCCAGAGGGAAGTTGTAGTTCGTATTCACCGCCATCTGCCACCAGGGCCCCTCGACCGAGAAAAGCGCCCGCCCCCCGGACCAGTGGGCGATGTTCTCGTCGTTGGCGTACGCCGTGCAGGCTTCGGGCATGAAACCCTGCTCCTTCAGCCGCAGCAGGAAATTCAGCGCCGCCAGGCCCGCCGGCCCATTGAGGGTGCAGCGGGTCCAACCCTCGTCGAGCAGCCGCCCCCCCGCCTTGTAGAAGAGGGAAATGAAGCGATAGGCCGTATCCCCGTGGGTGCTGCCGGGCATGGTCAGGGTGTGGATGCCCGCTGCCTTGAGCTGGGGCCCCATCCCCTCCATCTCCTCCCAGGTGCGGGGCAGGTGCAGGCCGTGCGCGGCGAGAATGCGGCGGTTGTAGCCGATGACAAAGGGCAGGGTGGTCACCGGGATGCCGTAGTGCTTGCCCTGGAACTGCACATGTTCGAGGATGTGGGGCAGGTACCGCTCGCGGATCTGGGGGAAATCGGAAAAGCTCTCCAGCGGGTACAGGCCTCCCATCTCGCCGAACTCCACCGAGTACTTGTGGTGGACGTAGACCAGGTCGGGCCCCTCGCCGGCCACGGTGGCGGTGATCAGGCTCTCGCGCTGGGTGTTCCAGTCGCGGTTCTCGAAGGTGATCTGGATGTCGGGGTGGCCGGCGTTGAACTCGGCCACCCCCTGCCGCAACCAGGCCTGGGTGCGGGGCACCCCGCCGAAGGCCCAGAGCAGGATTTGGCGCGGCTGGTCCGGCCCGACCTCGCGGGTGCCGCCACAGGCCACCGTCAAGAGGCAGAGGGCCAGCCGCCAGCGGGACAATGCCACCCCCTTCAGAAGACCAGCACGTTGCGCAGGGCCCCGCCCCCTTCCATCTGGGCGATGGCCTCGTTGACCTCTTCGATGGGAAAGCGCCCGCTGACCAGTTCGTCGAGCTTGAGCCGGCCCTGCTGGTACAGCTCGATCCAGCGGGGGATGTGGACCCTGGGCAGGGTGGAGCCGTTCCAACTGCCCATCACCCGGCGCTCGGCGATGAAACTGCCCACGGCCAACTGGGCCTTGGCCCCGCCCTCGGGGATGCCCAGGATGATCTCGGCGCCGCGGTTGGCCAGCATCTCGAAGCCCTGCTCCACTGCCCGGGTGTTGCCTACGGTCACAAAGCTGTACTCGACTCCCCGCCCGCCGGTCAGCTCCTTCACCCCCGCCACCGGGTCGCCGCTCTTGCCGTTGACCACATGGGTGGCCCCAAAGCGGCGGGCCGCCTCCAGCTTGCTCTCCACCACATCCACGGCGATGATCGGGTAGGCCCCGGCCAGGGCCGCACCCTGCACCGAATTGAGCCCCACCCCGCCGATCCCAATCACCGCCACGCTGTGGCCGGCCTTGACCTGGGCGGTGTTGACCACCGCCCCCAGCCCGGCTATCACCCCGCAGCCCAAAAGCGCTGCTCCCTCCAGGGGCATCCCATCGGGCACCTGGATGAGCTGGGTCTGGTCCACCACCACCCGCTCGGCAAAGGCCGCGGAGCGAATGCCCCGCCCCAAGGTCTGCCCTTTTTTGTTCTTCAGCCGAGTGTCGGTGTCCAGGGCAAAGGTCCCGTCGCACATGTACTGGGCCCCGATGGTGCAGTAGTGGCAGCGGCCGCAGGAGCGGATCAGGCAGACCACCACCCGGTCCCCCGGCTTGGCCAGTACCACCTCCTCCCCCACCGCCTCCACCACCCCGGAGGCCTCGTGGCCGGGGATCAGGGGCAGGCTGCCGCCCCATTCCCCCCGGATCAGGTGGACGTCGCTGTGGCAGATGGCCGAGGCCGCCAGGCGCACCTCCACCTCGCCCCGGCCCGGCTTCTCCAGGTCCACCTCCTCCACCACCAGGGGTTTGCCGAACTCGTAGCACACCGCTGCCTTCATTATGCGCTCCTTTCGTCCGCCACGGGCCTGTCTGAGAAGTCGCTTTTAGGCCAAAGCCCGAGCGAAAGCGGCGCGGGCAAGGCACCCGAAGCAGGCGTATTGAACTACAAATACGCCGAATGAGGGTAACGACGATCCGCGCCGCTTGCAGCCGGGCGACGCCAGAATGGATTTTTCAGACAGGCCCTAACGCCAATCCCAAACGGGAATCCACCTTCCCGTCGTAGGCAGTGTAGGTGAGGTAGAAGGTCTCCCCGATCTTCACCAGGCGCGGGTCCTCGCAGCCACCGGGGGCCTCGTAGCTTTCCGTCGGCCCCATCACCGCCTGGTCCCAGCGCTCGAAGTGAATCCCGTCGCGGCTGGTGGCCAGGCCGACGCGCGAGGTGAAGCTGCGGCCGGGGAAATCACAGGGCCCCTCGGCGCGGTAGAGCAGGAACACCTCTTCCCCATCGGTGCAGGCCGTGGGGTTGTACAGGGCGTGCGACTCCCAGCCCTCCGAGGTGGGCTTCAGGATGGGATTGCCCTCGTACTTGGCAAAAGGTCCCAGTCCCCAAGCCATCTCTTTCACTCGATCCCGAAGTGCTGGTTGATCTCCCCCTGCCAGGTCTCCACCCGGCATTCCTCCACGTCGGCCACTGCCACCGGCCTGCCCAGCTCCGAGGATTCGAGGATGGCCAGGCCAGGAGCGATGTCCTTGAGCCCCTCCACCCCGCTGGTCTCGGGCTGCCGGCCCTGCTCGATGGCGCTGATGAACTCCAGCAACTCCAGGGCAAAGCCGTCCTCGATCCCGCGCGGGAAGAAGCGCTCCAGTGCCGCGGCCCCCACCTGCTGGCGGAAGAGTTCCCCCACCTCCACCGGCGCCTGCCCGTCGAGCACCACCCGCTCTCCCTTGAGACTGCCCTTGCTCCCGTAGATGGCTCCGCCCCCTTCAAAACCCGTGTGCTCCCCGTGCCCTGCCCAGGAAAAGAGCAGGTTGCCGATGGCCCCATTGGCGAACTCCAAAAGCGCGAAGAAGGTGTCGTCCACCTCGCAGCGCACCTCCTCGATCACCTTCCCCGCCTCGTCGCGGGTGTAGCGGATCGGCTCCACCGCCCTGGCCAGGGCCGAAACGGTTTCGATCTCGCCGCACTGGTAGCGCAGCCGGTCAAAGATATGGGCCCCGATGTCCATGCTGCCCCCGCCCCCGGCCTCCAGCTTGCGGTGCCGCCAGGCGGTCTTGGCCACGATCACGTCGGGAGACCAGATATTGCCCACCCCGCCGCCCAGCACCATCTGCACCGCTCCCAGGAGGCCGCTGTGCACTGCCCAACCCGTGGAGCGGGTGCTCTCGTAGTAGCGCAGGTTCTCGGCCACCCCCAGGCTCAGCCCACTGGCCTCGGCCAGCTCGATGAGCCGGCGGGCGGCCCGGGCCGTGGTGGTGAAGGGCTTCTCGATGAAGACATGCACCCCCCGCTCCAGCGCGTCCAGGGCCACCGGAAAGTGGGCCGAGACCGCCGAGAGCAGCACGAGGGCGTCCACGGCCTTCTCCTCCAGCATCAGCCGGTGGTCGGTGTAAATTTTGGGATCCGTGCCCTGGAAATCCCGCACGTACACGTCGCGCACGCTCAGGGGGTCGTGGGGCGAGGGCGAGATGGGCGGCAGGGGCGGGGGGCCCTTGCCGCGCTCCACATAACGGGCCGCATTCTCCCAATTGCGGGAACACAGGGCGCTGACCTCGAAGTGATCGTACCCCTTTTCGCGCAGGATCTTGAGGCCGCGCAGATGGGCCCCGGTGATCCCCCCACAACCCACGAAACCCAGGCGAAGCTTGGCCATGTCCTACTCCTTGACCGCCCCGGCGGTCAGCCCCTGCACAAAGAAGCGCTGCAGCGAGACGAAGAGGGCGATGGGCGGCAGGCTGAAGATCAGCGAGGCGGCGAAGAGCTGGTCGTACTTGTTGACGTACTGGCCCAGAAAGGCCGAGCGCAGCCCAACCGGGATGGTGAGGGCCTTGGACTTGGTGAAGACAAAGGCGAACAAAAACTCGTTCCACGAGAGCAGGAAGGCGAAGGTCCCCACCGCCACCACCGCCGGGGCCGCCAAAGGCAACAGGATGCGCCAGAGGAACTGCAGGCGCGAGCAGCCGTCGATGAGGGCGGCCTGCTCCAACTCCTCGGGGATGGCGCGGAAATAGCCATTGAGCAGCCAGGTGCAGAAGGGGATGGCGAAGCCGGTGTAGATCAGCACCATGCCGGCTAGGCTGTCCAGCAGTCCCAGGTTGCGGATCACCTGGAAGAGGGGGATGAGGATAGAGGAACCCGGCAGCATCTGCGACATCACCACCAGCATCAGCAGCAGGGTGGCGCCCGGAAAACGAAAGCGCGCAAAGGCATAGGCCGCGCTGATGCTGAAGGCCAGGGCGATGAGGGCCGTGCTCAGCGAGATGAGGATGCTGTTGAGGATATAGGCGTCGAAGGGCGCCGCGGCCCACAGGTCCACGTACGCGTTGAAGGTTATGGAGCGGGGGAAGACGATGGGCGGGGTGCTGGTCACCTCGGAGAGGGGCCGCAGCGAGGTGCTGACCACCCAGATGAGGGGCAGGACCAGCAAAATGGCGCTCAGTCCCCCCAGGCCGTAGCCCAGCCAGGCCCGGATCATTGCCTGGGTCCTAGTTTTCATCGCCCCTCCTCCGCTCCCTGAAGAGCACGCGGATGAACACCGCACTCACCGCCAGCAGAAAGGCCAAAAGCATCATGGCCGCCGCCGCGCCCCTGCCCAGTTGCAGGTTCTCGAAGGCGATGCGGTACACGGTGATGGGCACCACCTGGGTGGCCTTGGCCGGCCCCCCCTCGGTCATGATGAAGATCAGCCCGAAGTCGTTGACCATCCAGATGGTGGCAAAGAGGAAGACCACCCCGATGACGTGGCGCAACTGGGGCAGGGTGACGTTCCAGAAGCGCTGCAGCACGTTGGCCCCGTCCACCTGGGCCGCCTCGTACAGCTCCCCGGAGATGCCCTGCAGCCCGGCCAGCAACATGATGGTGATATAGGGCATGAAGCGCCAGACATTGGCCACCACCACCGCCCCCATCGCCGGCCCCGGCTGGGCCAGCCAGGGCACGTTGCTGTCGATGAGCCCCACGCTGAGCAGGAAATAGTTCACCAGGCCAAAGCTGTCGTGGAAGAGCCAGCGCCACATGTACCCGGTGACCACCGGGGCGATGGCCCAGGGCACCAGCAGGAAGGCGGTGAAAACCGGCCGGTGTTTCTTGATCTCGTTGAAGACCAGGGCCAGGGCCAGGCCCAGCACCAGGGCGATGGGCAGGGAGATGAAGGTGAACTTGAGGGAGCTGCCCACGCTGGAGTTGAAGCTGGCGCTGCCCAGGAGCTTGGCGTAGTTGGCCAGGCCCACCCACTCGCTCTCCCCGCCCTTGAGCAGGCGCACCTTCTGCAGGCTCATCAGCAGGTTGTTGAGTATGGGCCAGAGGATGATCACCCCCAGCACCACCAGGGCCGGCAGCAGAAAGTAATAGGGGGTCAGTTGTTTGTGCAGCCGCGAGCTAGTAATCATTGAGGATCTCGTTCACCTCCTCGGCCGCCGCGTCCAGGGCCTGCTGGGGACTGAGGGCGCCGGTCAGGGCCATGTTGACCGCGTCGGCGATGCAGCGCTGGATCTCGGTGATCCCAGGGTGCCCCGGCCACCCCAGCGCGTTGCGGCCGGCCTCGGCCAGCACCTCCAGGTCGATGTACCTGGACTGCACCCCCGGTTCGTACGCCGCCTTGTGGGCCGGGATTCCCCCCATCGCCGGATTGGGCACCTTCCACACCGGGTCCTCCACGTTGAGGGCCTTGAGCACGGTCCAGGCCTGCTGGGGCACCCGGGTGTACCCGGTGATGGAGACCATCACCACGTCGAGCAGGGTGCGCGGCGGGTTGGGCTCCAGCGGTTGGGCCGGGCCGGGCACCTGGGCCAGGGCCAGCTTGGTCAGTTCGAACTTGTAGTTGCCCAGCACGATATCCTGCCACCAGGGCCCCTCGACGGAGAGGGCGGCCTTCTCGGTACACCAGTGGGCCGCGTTCTCGTCGAAGGCATAGGCCGCGCTGGCCGAGGGGAAGTACCCGGCGTTCTTCATCTCGATGAGGAAATTGAGCGCCGCCAGCCCGGCCGGCCCGTTGAAGGTGGCCCGGGTCCAGCCCTCGTCAAACACCCGCCCTCCCGCCCGGTAGAGCAAGGGCAGGAAGCGGTAGGCCGTGTCGAGGTTCACCCCGCCGGGCATGGTGAAGGTGTGGATGCCCGCCTCCTTAAGGGCCGGCCCCATGGCCCGCATCTCCTCCCAGGTGCGGGGAATCTGGAGGTGGTTCCTGGCGAGGAGGGACTGATTGACCGCCAGCACGAAGGGCAGCATGGTGATGGGCAGGCCATAGTGTTTGCCCTGGTACTCGACCTGCTCCAGCACGTTGGGAAAGAAGCGGGCCGCCACCTCGGGGAAGTCGGGGAAGTTCTCCAGGGCGTACAGCCCCCCCAACTGCCCGAATTCCACCGAGTACTTGTGGTGGACGCGGATGATGTCCGGCCCCTCCCCCACGATGGTGGTGCTGATCAGGCTCTCCCGCTGGGTGGCCCAGTCGCGGATCTCCAGCACTACATGGATCTCCCGCTGCCTGGCATTGAAGTCCTCCACCGCCTGCCTGATCCAGACCTGGTGGCCGGGCACCCCGCCGAAATCCCAAACCATCACCTCCACCGGCTCGGCCAGTCCGGGGGCTGGCAGCCCCAGCAGCAAGGTGGCCAGCAGGGAGTAGATCGCGCGCAAATTCAGGCCCTCTAAAAAGTTTGTCCGGCCCCAATATTAGCCATTGCCCCCCTGGCCGGCAAGCGCGCTCCCCCCTGTTTGACAGGCCGCCCTGCACCGCCGTATCCTCCTGCCATCTGCCGTCAGGAGGGGCGATCATGGAAATCAAGAAGGTGCTGGTGACCGGCATGAGCGGCCTGATCGGCAATGCAGTGCGCAAGCAACTCGAAGGCAGGTACACCCTGCGGGCCCTCAACCGCCGGCCCCTGGAAGGTGTGGATTGCCACCAGGGGGACATCGCCGACCTGGAGTCCATCCTGCCGGCCTTCCGGGGCCAGGACGCGGTGGTCCACCTCGCTGCCCTGCTGGGCGACGACTGGGAGGGGGTGCTCAAGTACAACCTCCAGGGCGCCTACAACGTCTTCGAGGCGGCCCGCCGCGCCGGGGTGAAACGCGTGGTCTTTGCCAGCAGCGGCACCGCGGTCATCGGCTACGAGCAGCACCCCCCCTACGCGGACCTGGCCGCCGGCCGCTACGAGCAGGTCCCCCCCACCTGGCCCCTGGTGACTGACCAGGTCCCCATCTACCCGATGGGCCTGTACGGCTGCTCCAAGGTCTGGGGCGAGGCCCTGGGTCGCCATTACTCCCAGGCCCACGGCCTTTCGGTCTTCTGCCTGCGCCTGGGCCGGGTCAATCCCGAGAACCGCCCCACCCAACCCCGCGAGTACGGGGCCTGGTGCAGCCAACGCGACGCGGCGCAGATGGTCGAAAAATGCCTGGCCGCCCCACCCGAGCTGCGCTTCGAGATCTTCTATGCGGCCTCCGACAACCGCTGGGCCTACCGCAGCCTGGCCAATGCCCGCCGGCTGGTAGGCTACGCCCCCCAGGACTCGGCCGAGGACTACCGCCAGGGCTGAGGGGCCGTGTCCTCCTCCAGCCTCCGCGCACTGGGCCTGGGCAGCCTGCTGGTCCTCCTGCTCAGCCTGGGCGCCCCCGGCGCCACCTGGGTGCTTGGCTCCTCGGAACTTACCTGGTCCTTCTTCCCCATTGGGGTGGGTTTTCCCTTCCTCTGCCTGCTCCTGCTCAATCTCGTCCTCCAGTCCCGGCGGCCCTCCTGGGCCCTGCGCCCCGCCGAACTGGCCCTGATACTGGTCATGGGCCTGGCCGCAGCCGGCATCCCCTTCTTCATCATGGGCTACCTGCTGGCCATCCCCACCACCCCCGACTACTTCGCCTCCCCCGAGAACCAGTGGCCCCAGTACATTCTGCCCCACCTGCCCCGCTGGCTCATCCCCAGCAACGAAGGGCTGGCCATGACCTGGTTCTTCGAGGGCCTGCCCTTCGGCGAGCCCGTCCCCTGGAACGCCCTCCTACACGCCTGGGTCATGCCCCTCTTCTGGTGGTTCAGTTTTCTGGGAGCCCTGTACTTCGCCTGCTTCGCTCTGGTGGTAATCCTGCGCCGGCAGTGGATCGAGCGCGAGCGCCTGGCCTTTCCCCTCATGGAGGCGCCCCAGGCCCTGCTGGCCGAAGGCGGCCCTGCCCTCTTGCGCCGGCCCCTGCTCTGGATGGGGGCCGGCCTGCCCCTCTCCATCGCCCTGTGGAACATCGCCGGCTTCTTCCATCCCTTCCTAACCCCCATCCCCTGGGACTACTGGGTGCAGGTGGGCAGCGACTTTCCCCCCCTCTTCATCCGCCTGTACTTCCCGGTGGTCGGCTTCATGTATTTCGCCAAGCTCAACGTCTCCTTCAGCATCTGGTTCTTCTACCTGCTGGCCCTCTTCGAGGAGGGGATCTGCAAGCGCCTGGGCCTGGGCATCTCCGAGGGGGACGCCTTTGTGGTGGGCGGCTTCCCCACCACCTCCTGGCAGTGCTGGGGCGCCTTTGTGGCCATGACCCTGTGGGGTTTGTGGATGGCCCGCGACCAGTTGCGCCAGGTCTGGCGCAAGGCCCTGGACCCCGGCGCTCCGGTAGACGATGCGCGGGAGTTGCTCCCCTACCGCATCGCCGTGGCCGGGCTGCTCCTGGCCCTGGCCTATATGCTGGTCTGGCTGTGCCGGGCTGGCCTGCCCCTGGGGGCAGCGGCCCTTTTTCTGGCCGGGGTGCTCATCGCCTACCTGGGCATCACTCGCCTGGTGGCCCAGGCCGGGGTCTACTACCTGACCACCCCGATGGTCAGCCAGGCCATGACCCTGGCCCTGCTGGGCAGCCGCAGCCTGCCCCCCCAGGGCCTGGTGGGCCTGGGTCTGACCTTCTCCTTCTTCGGCGACGTGCAGTCCATCTTCATGCCCGCCGCGGCCCACGCCGCCCGCCTGCACGACAGCCTGGGGCTTGGCCGGCGCACCCTTTGCCTTGCCCTGTGCCTGGCCCTGGTCCTGGCCTTCGCCCTCTCCACCCTGTTCATCCTCTGCATGGCCTACCAGCAGGGGGCCTCCAATTTCAGCTCTTGGTTCTTCCGGGTCTCGGGCGGAGCCGGGGTGCTGGCCTTCGACTACGCCGCCGCCCGCATCGCCAACCCCGCCGGGGTCCAGTACCAGAAGCTGGCCTTCTTCGGGGGCGGGGCCCTGGCCATGACCGGCTTGACCCTGCTGCATTACCGCTTCCCCTGGTGGCCCCTCCACCCCATTGGCCTGACCATCGTTTCGGCCTGGATGGTCCGCAACCAGGCCGCCGCCATCTTCGCCGCCTGGGCGGCCAAGAGCATCCTCCTGCGCCTGGGCGGCATCGACCTCTACCGCCGGGGCACCCCCTTCTTCATCGGCCTGATCCTGGGTCACTTCCTCGGGGTGGGCCTTTCCTTCCTCGTCGATATGGTCTTCTTCCCCGGCAAGGGCCACCCCATCCTCCACGGCTGAGCCGCTTTCTTGACACACTCTCTGCCGGGGCGATATCTTTTTTGACCAATTTTCCCTCCCTGTGGAGCCCCCGATGCGCAAAATTCTCCTGGCCCTCGGCCTGACCCTCCTCGGCGGCGGTGCCCTGAGCGCCCAGATCCCCAACCTGTACCTGCCCAAACTCGACCAGTCCCCCGCCATCGACGGCGACCTGGCCGAATGGAAGGAGTTGTCCTTCAGCGACGGGGTCTGGGACATCTACCGCCTGCGCCAGACCCCCTGGTTCGACCCCGCGCGCAACCGGCTCACCGACCACGGCAAGGAGCCCTACCCCGAGGACGACCTCCAGGCCCGCTACTACACCGCCTGGGATTCCCAGTACCTGTACCTGGGCGCCGAGGTAAAGGACAACCGCAACGACGTGGACGACCCCGAGCACCAGGACAAGCGCTGGTACTTCAAGGACTGCATCTGCTGGTTCATCGAGGCCCCCCGCGATCGTGCCCCCGAGTTCTTCGGCCAGGGGGACAACGCCTTCTGCTTTGTCATCGACACCCGCAAGCCCCCCTATGGCGCCTGGTGGCGGTACGGCACTCCGGATTCGACCTACCAGGAAGAGCCTCTGCCCAAGAGTGCGGTCGATTACCAACTGCACATGAATCCCTGGGGCCGCGGCCCGGCCGATTTCGTGCTCGAAGCCCGGGTGGACCTCAAGGCCACCTTCGCCAGGAGCGATCCGCGCTGGACCTCGCCGCAGGTGGGCGACGTCTGGGGCCTGGAGATCGTCCACACCGACCCGGACGGCGGCCCGTACGGCGGCCACTTCATCATCTACGGCACCGGCGACGACGACTCGACCTGGGGGGAGGCCATCCTGACCGGCCCCATCCAGCCCGTTGAGCGCCTGGCCAAATAAGATGTCCGACGCTCTCGAACGCAGCGGCCTCACCCTCCGTTCCCTGATCCTGGGCATCGCGATGGTGCTGGTGGTATGCCTGGGCGCCCCCTACGCCATCTGGGTGGCGGGCACCTCGGAGATCACCTGGTCCTTCTTCCCCATCGGCGTCGGTTTCCCCTTCGTCAGTCTCGTCCTCCTCAATATCCTGCTCAAGACCCTCAGGCCCGCCTGGGGCCTGCGCCCCGCCGAGCTGATGACGGCGATGGTCATGGGCCTGGTGACCACCGGCATCCCCATCTTCATGGTGGGTTTCCTGCTCTCCATCCCCACCACCCCCGAATACTTCACCTCGGCCGAAAACCAGTGGGATCAGTTCCTCATCCCCCACCTGCCTCAATGGCTCATTCCCAGCAACAAGGGCCTGGCCATGACCTGGTTCTTCGAGGGCCTGCCCTTCGGCGAGCCAGTGCCCTGGAGCACCCTGCTGGACGCCTGGACCATGCCCCTGTTCTGGTGGATCAGCTTTGTCTGGTCCCTGTACTTCGCCTGCTTCGCCATGGTGGTGATTCTGCGCCGGCAGTGGGTGGAGCGCGAGCGCCTGGCCTATCCACTCATGGAGGTGCCCCAGGCTCTGATGGTGCCCGAGGGCAGCCGGGACCGGGTGCCCCCCATCCTGCGCAACAAGGTCTTCTGGATCGGGGCCGGCGTGCCCCTCTTCATCGCCCTGTGGAACAGCATCGGCTTCTTCTTCCACTTCTTCCCCCAGATCCCCTGGGGCTACGTGGTGCAGGTGGCGCGCGGCTTTCCGCCCATCTCCATCAATCTCTACTTCCCGGTCATCGGCTTCATGTTCTTCGCCAACCTCAACGTCTCCTTCAGCATCTGGTTCTTCTACGTCTTCACCCTGGTCGAAGAGGGCATCTTCAACCGCTTCGGCCTGGGCATCACCGACGCCGACACCTTCATCTGGGGCCTGCCCTCCACCTCCTGGCAGTGCTGGGGGGCCTTCCTGGTGATGGTGCTGTGGGGTTTGTGGATGGCCCGCGACCATCTGCGCGAGGTCTGGCGCAAGGCCCGCAACGCGGCCTATCCCATCGACGATTCCCGCGAGCTGCTTTCCTACCGGGCGGCGGTGGTAGGCCTGGCCCTGGCCGTGGCCTACATGCTAGCCTGGCTGTGCAAGGCGGGCATGCCCTTCCTGGTGGCCCTGATGTTCCTGGCTTTCGTGCTCATCGCCTACTTAGGCATCACCCGCCTGGTAGTGCAGGCGGGGGTCTACTACCTGACCACCCCGGTGGTGGCCCAGTCCATGACCACCGTCACCTTAGGCACCAGCGCCATCCCCGCCAGCGGCCTGGCGGCCCTGGGCCTGTGTTACTCCTTTTTTGGCGACGTGCAGTCCATCTTCATGCCAGCCGCGGCCAACGCCTCCAAATTACAAGACAGCCTGCGCCTGAGCCGCCACGGCCTGAGCCTGGCCATCGCCCTGGCGGTGCTGGTGGGTTTCGCCGCCTCCATGTCCTATATCATTTATATGGCCTACGAGCAGGGGGCCTCCAACTTCAATTCGTGGTTCTTCCGGGTTTCCGGTGGGGCCGGGCTGCGCAGCTTTGAAGAAGCCGTGGCCAAGATCAAGACCCCGACGGATCCCCACCTCCCCAAGCTGACCTTTCTGGGGGCCGGAGCCCTGGGCATGGCCTTCCTCACCTTCATGCAGTACCGCTTCCCCTGGTGGCCTCTGCATCCCGTCGGCCTGGCTATCTCCGCGGTGTGGATGGTGCGCAACCAGGCCGCCGCCATCTTCATCGCCTGGGCCGCCAAGAGTATCATCATGCGCTTTGGCGGCATCGACCTGTACCGCAAGGCCATCCCCTTCTTCGTCGGCCTGATCACCGGCCACTTCCTGGGGGTGGGCATCTCCTTCATCATCGACATGATTTTCTTCCCCGGCAACGGCCACCCCATCATGCACGGCTGAAAGGAAAACCCCATGAGCGAGCCGATCCGGACCCAGGACATCACCCGCCCCCCCAAACGCCTCATCAAGGGCCTGGCCCAGGTGGGCAGCGCCACCGCGGCCGGCGAGCTGGCCCGTCTGGGCATCCGCAACCCCCACCTGACCGGCCTGGTCACCCACATCCCCGGCAAGACCGTGGTAGGGCCGGCGCTGACCCTGCAATTCATGCCCAAGCGCGAGGACCTCTACGGGGTGGACGAGTACGCCGACCCCGAGCGCCAGCTGCACCGCCACGCCCTGTACCACACCCGGCCCGGCGACATCGTCGTGGTGGATGCGCGGGGCGATCTGAGCAGCGGCTGCTTTGGCGATATGATGCTGACCTACTTCAAGGGGCGGGGCGGGATCGGGGTGGTGATCGACGGCTGCATCCGCGACTTCCCCAAGGTGCAGCGCCTGGGCCTAGGGCTGTGGCTCAAAGGCGTGACCCCAAACTTCCACACCCAGACCAACCTCATGCCCTTTGCCGTCAACGTACCCGTCGCCTGCGCCGGGGTGATGGTGATGCCCGGCGATATCATCGTCGCCGACGACGACGGAGCCGTGGTGGTGCCGTTCAAGCTGGCCCCCGAGCTTTTGGAAAAAGCCGCCGCTCATTCCGAATGGGAGGACTTCTCGCGCCAGCGCCTCTTTGAGGGCGGTGATTTGCGCAAGTACTACCCCTTGAGCGCCGAGGCTCGGGTCGAATACGAGGCCTGGAAGAAGAAGCAGGCCAAGAAACCCAAGGCCAAGGCCAGGAAGAAAGGCAAGTAGCCCCGCTCTGCGCTTCACCAAAAAACAAGAGGCCCGGCGGGTAGTCCGCCGGGCCTCTACTTGTTCCTAGACCGCCCCATCAAACCTCCAGGCGCATCGCCTCCCCGCCCAGCAAAAAACTGCGCACGTCGTAGCGACCAGGGCGCTCCACCAGCAACTGCCCCGACTCCACCATCAGGTCCAGCGGTTTGACGCGGGTCTGCATGGGCAGGCGCACCACCTCGTGGCAACGGGCCGACTCGTACGCCCCCATCATCATCTGCATGGTCCACATCCCGTTCTCGGCCCGGTTGCGGTGCTCCACCCGCCCCTCGATCCAGTCCACCAACTCCTGGGCCTGGGCCGCCATCGGGTCCAGCTCCCCCACCTTCACCTCCCGCCACCCCCTGGTCTGGGCGTTGAGGTAGCGCACCCAGCCGTCGTCGAAGTCCACCATGCCCTCGCTGCCCTGCACCAGGGCCCACTTGTCCTCCTCCACCAGGTCGGTCTGGAAGCTGCCCTGCACCCCGCCCTCAAAACGCAGGTGCCCGCCGACGCAGTCCTCGCAGCGCACGCTGCGCTCGTAGCGGTCGGTCTTGCGCTCCACCTGGGCAAAGACCCATTCCACCGCCAGGTCCCCCAGCAGGTAGCGCATGCAGTCGAAACCGTGGCTGGCGGCGTTGAGCAGGCCGGTGCGCCGGGTGTGCATCACCCGCTCGGGGCGCCCCACCGCGCCCCCCAGCACCAGCTCCCTGGCCTTGACCCAGGCCGGCAGGAAACGCCGCTGGAAGCCGATGGCGAGTTTCACCCCATTGCGCTGGCAGGCGATCATTATCGCCTCGGCCTCGCCGGTGGAGGTGGCCATCGGCTTCTCGCAGAGGATGGCTTTGGGCCGGCGGGCCGCCGCGGCGATGGTCATCTCCGCATGCAGGGGGTGCCAAGTGCAGACGCTGACCAGGTCGGGATTTTCGCGGTCCAACATCTGCCGGTAGTCGGCGTACACCCTGGCAATGCCGTGACGGGCGGCGAAGAGCTTGCCCTTGTGGGCGTCGGTGTCGGCGCAGGCCACCAGATCGATCCCTGGCGTCTTGGTGTACCCCTGGGCGTGCGCCCCGCCGATGCCGCCCCCGCCGGATGAGGACGGCGCGGTACCTGGGCTTGCCTTTGGCCATGTGCTCCCTCCTAGGCTGAGAGGCGTTCGAGCACGTTTCGGGTGATCCTCGCCACTGCCGGGTCCCCGCCCCGCAGGCCGTGGGACCAGTCGGTGGTGCCGGTGGTGAACACCGTGCCCCCCCGCGTGTACACCCCCATCACAGCCCGGCCCTGGCGCCCTTTCTCCCACCGGTCGTACCACTCGCAGTCGTCGGGGTGCCACTGGGCCGGGGCGGTGCAGAGCACCTCGAACCCCGCAGGGGTCCCATCCCGGTGGGTGGCAAAGGGCAGGTTCCCCTCCCAGCGCAACTCGCAGCCGTCGCACTCGTACCCCACGATGCTGTCCCCTCCCCCGAACTCCTCCCCCGCTTTCAACCCAGTCCCTGCCAGAACCCAGTGCTCGGGCCGGTGGATCGCAAAAGCCCCCGACCCGTCCATGAACTGCCCGTGGCTGCGGTGGTACCCGCCCCACAAAAACCCCACCCCGGTAAGCTGGTTCTCGGGCCGGCCCACGAGGTGGTGGCTCCAGGCCGTGCTCAGCACCCCGTGGTCGCCGGCGGCAAAGGCGGGGTCAAAGCTGTACATCTGTTTCCAGCAGGTCAGGGCCTTCCCCCCTTCCTCGGAGCGCACCTGCCAGCACACCGAGTTGCCGCTGAAGAAAGCCGCGTTGCCCCCCCCGCCGATGTAGGCCTCCAGCTGGTCGCGCATCGGGGCCGACCAGTACTCGTCGTGGCCCACGCTGAGCACCAGTTGGTAGTGGCCGAGCAACCCGGGGTGGAATTCCAGGTCGGAGTTGGCGGCAAAGTCGAGGGCAAACCCCTGGCCCTCGGCCCACTGCACAAAGGGAGCCTCCCACAGATCGTAGAAGCGGACCAGGGGCGGCCGCTCAAAGGAAACCCGGTGCCCCTGGATGCCGTCGCGGTCGTGGTAGGAGTAGAGGCTGTGCCCGCCCCAGTTGTTGTAGGCGTTGTAGGTATTGGTGGAGAGTTGCAGGAGGATCTTGGTATCGCGGCCAGGATTTGCAGAGCGCACGACGAAACTCAGCTCCCCTTCGGCGTGGCGGCGGTTGCGCCGGGTGAAGGCGCCTCCCTGATCCTCGGCCCGCAGGGTGGCCACGTAGTAGCCGCTGCGCCAGGAGGAAGGGACTTCGAGGGCAAAAGCCTGGGGCCAGCCGCAACCGTGCGAGGAGGCGTTGCCCGGCACCGGGTGCTCGGCCCCCTCCAGCCCTTCCCGCCGCCACACCACCTCCCGCTCGACCCCCAGGCGGGCGATCTCCACCGCGTACCTGGAGGCGCTGGTGGAGATGTGGAAACCGAGTTGATCCCCGGCTCGGCAACTGAGCCGATCGGCATATCCTTCGATGTAAAGGTCGCCCATCTCAGGCCCTCTGCGCCAGTTGTTCCTCCACCAGCCGCCGGCCCTCCTCCAGGTACTCGGCCCTGGTGGCCGGATCGATGGTGCGCCACACCAGGAAGCGCTTGCGCAGCACATTGAGGAACCCCGAGTTGAGCCGCCGCCAGGAGGCCACGTCGCCGCTGACCCGGCTTAACTCCATCTCGATGCGGTAAATGCCCGGAATGTCCGCGGTGGGCAGGGTGCGCAGCACCACCCGCTGGCTCACCCCCAGGTCGTAGGGGGCCAGCCAGGCCATCAGCTCCAGGCCATGCACCGGGTCGGTGGCCGTGCCCGCGGCCCTGAACTCCACCTTCTCGGTCATGAAGTCCCCCACCGAGCCTTCGCCGTACGCCTCAAAGACCCGGCGCAGGTACGAGCAGATCCCCAGCGCGTCGCTCTTGCCAATGGTAAAGGGGAAATCGAAGCGCCACAGGTCCCCCTCCGGCTCGGGGAAGGTCCAGCGCCGGGTCACGTCGGGCACCGACATGTCCGCGGCCCGCCGCGCCGGGTAGAGGGTGGAGATCACCACGGTGACCATCACCACCAGGGTGGAGCTGATCGCCGAGAGCGAGGAGTAGTTCATGAACATCCCCCCCAGCCATCCCAGGCGCGCCATCAGCAGGGTGAGGGTCTGGCCTACCAGGTAGCCCAGCACCGCCCCCACGGTGGCAAAGACCAGGGCCTCGGCGATGAAGAGGGCGGCGATGTGGTTGGGGGCCAGTCCCACCGAGCTGTACACCCCGATCTCGCGGTCGCGCTCGTACACCGAACCCATCATGGTGTTGAGCACGATGAGGGCGGCGATGAGCAGGGGCACGATCAGGTTGCCGATGCCCGAGAAGGCGGCCGAGCCCATCGAGGTGTAGACCCGGGTGCGCTCCCCCTGGCCCACGAAGACGGGCATAGCCACGCGCGAGACGAACTCCTCGACGCTGTGCACCAGCTGCTCGCCCCCGGCAAAACCGCCGATCGAGATGGAGCGCAGGGTGCCGTTGAGGTCGATGACCCGCTGGTAGGGCAAGAGCACGGTGTTGCTGGCCAGGAGGTGGGCAAAGCTCTCGATGGCTGCGGTGTCCATCAGCCGCGGGTCGAGATTGGCCATGTCCTGCATCTTCTGGGCCTCGGCCACCGTGTCCACCGGCATCAGGCTCTCGTTGTCCAGGTCGCGCAGCCGGTCCACCGCCTCCCCGTCGATCACCCCGATCACCGTGTACCGCTGGCCCATCACCTCCACCTCGGCCTGGCCCATCTGTGCCTCGCCCACCCCGAGGATCTCTGCCATCACCTTGGGCAGGATGCAGACTTGCTGTTCCCCTGGCTCGAACCAGCGGCCGGCCACCAGATAGCGGTCCAGCCCCATCACCTCGCGCTCCTGGGGCGTCAGCCCCAGCAGGGCAAAGGCGTAGCTGGAAGCCGTGCCGCGTTCCACGTCGATATAGGCGCGGTCGCCTATGAGCTGGGCGATGTACCAGGAGCGGGGCGCCACCGCGGCCTTTTCGCCGAAGGCGCTGTTCACGTACGCCAGCACCGACAACTGCAAGCCTTTCCAGCCCCGGTCGCGCAGCAGGGCTCCCTCATAGGCGGGGGCATTGGGCCGGGGGATCTGGTAGAACTTGAGGTAGCTCTGCACCGAGGTAAAAGCCTGAGCAGTGAAGGTCAGCAGGGTGAGGGTGATCACCGTCAGGGCGGTGCGCAGCTTGCGCTTGCGCAGGTTGGAGATGCCCAGGGAGATGGCCGCGGCCGTGGCGCTGAGCCGGCCCAAATCGGCCTCGTGTACCCCGCTGGCCGCTCGCTTCTGCAGGGCCACCCCCCGGGTGAAGCGCCCCAGCACCATGCCCAGGGCAATGCTGCCGATGGCGAAAATGACGAAGGCCAGAAAGATGATATAGGGCGAGGAGGAGAGCTTGAAGGCCGGGTGGATCACCCGCATGATCAGGAAGATGCCCACGAAGAAGCCGGCCGCCCCCAGCACCTGCCGCCGCACATCCGCCGCCCCCACGAAGAGCCGCTCGCAGAAGAAGGAGAAAGGCAATAGGAGGGCGAAGTAGAAGATCACCCCGTACACCGTGTCGTCGGCCATGCTCTTGATGTCGGGGTACCCCCGCGAGGCCAGGCCCCAGGCTTGCCTCGCCTGGGCGGCGAAACGGCTGTATTCGCGCTGCTCCAGATGCGCCCTGGCCTCCCCCAGGGCCAGGCGGGCCTGCTCGTGCAGGCGCAGGAAGTTCTCGTTGCGCACCCCGTAGCGGGCCAGTTGCTTGAGGCGGGCATCGTTGAGCACCCACATGTCGCGGGCCGCCGCGTACGCCGGCCACTGCACCCGCCCCTCCTCCACCGGGTAGCCCCGGCCGTACGCCTGCTTGACCCTTGCCTCGTCCACCTCCTCGGGGGCCGGGGGCCGGGCCACCCACTCCTCGGGGGCGTTGCTCAACAGATAGCGCACCCCGAAGAGGCTGGTGCTCATCAGGGCCTTGACCCGGGTGCCCGGCTTGGCATAGACCACCGAGGCCAGGCTGATCTTGCCCTCCTCGTTGCTCTGCAGCTCGACATAATCTGCCCCCCAGGACTGGGGCACCCCGTCGCGGTCGTCCAGCACGGTAAGGTAGTCCAGCACCGACAGGTAGCGGGAATCGACGATCTCGAAGAGGCTCAGGGCCCGGCACTTGAACACCACCTGGAGCATCTCGTTCTCCCACCAGCCCCAGGGTTGGAGGATGGGATAGGTCTCCTTGCCCTCCTGCCCCATGTCCGGGGCCGAGGTGATCTGGCCCTCAGCCCCCACCTCGTAGGCTTTGACCGTGTTGCTGTACTGGTTGCGCATGATCTCAAAGAGAAAGCGCCCCTCTTCGTCGGCCCGCTCCACCATCAGGGTGCGCACCCCGCCCACACTGTTGGGCCCCAGTTGTTGGTAGGTCGCCAGGGCGTGGGGCACCGGGGCCTTGGGCACGGCGAAGTTCACATCGCGGTCGAACCAGTAGATGGTGCCCTTGAGGCTGTGGCCGTAGTCCTCCAGCTCCAGCTTGGTGGGCTTGAGTAGGTCCGGGTCGCGGCCGGCCCACAGGACCATGCTGGCAACGGTCTCCACCTGCCGCTCCAGGTTGGCCAGGTTCATGCGACCCGGCAGATCCAGCGGGGTGTCCACCCACTGGCGCGCGTCGTTGGGCGTGGCCACCGCCAGGGCCTTCTGCCCGGCGAAGGCGGCGGCCTCGGCGTCAAAGGCCAGGGGGATGGGCAGGTAGTTCTTCCAGGTGCGCTTGGGCGGGGCCACCCCCTCGACGTGGCGGCTGCTGTCGGCGAAGATCTCGTTGACCGCCAAGCTCAGCCGCTGCGAGTAGGGGGTGAGCATGTACTTGAGGTAGTTGTCGGTGGTCCACTTGGGGTTGTAGAAGGTCCCCATGCCAAAGGTGGCGCTGCGGTGGTGGTGGCTGGACAGGTCCAGGGAGAGCATCAGGTCGAAGTCGATGCGCTCGTCGGCCCTCATGCGCTGGCGGAAGTGCTCACTGCGCCGGCTGTGGCGGTAGAGGAACTCGTTGATCCCGGCCAGGCCCTCAAAGTGGCCGGCGGTGGCCAGAAAGAGCACCGAGTAGGACGGCCGGTGCTGCTGGAGGAGTTTGGCCAGTTGGAGCAGGGCGGCGATGCCCGCGGCGTTCTCGGCCCCCGGCGCCAGGGCCGGCACCACCGACATGGCATCATAGTGGGCCTGGATGACGATGGTCTGGTCCTTCCAGCGCATGTGGGTCTCGCGGCTCTTGGGCGGCAACTCCTCCTCGCTGCCGGGCAGCCAGCCCAGGATATTGCGCCCCACGGCCGTCTCCCAGTCCATCCGCCCCTTCAGCCGGACCCGCAGCTCCCCCTGCCCCAGGGCCCCGATCAGCGCCTCGGCGTCCTGGCGCCCCATCCAGAAACGCGGCAGGTCCACCGAGACCTTGAGGAACTTATCGGCCGCCTGCTGCCGGCTCACCTCGCCGCGCTCGAAAAAGACCACCGCCCTCGCCCCCAGGGTGGCGGCGTTGAGGTAGTCCTGGCCGCAGTCGAAATCCAAAAGCACCACGCTGCCCTGTACTTCCTTGCCGTCCAGTTCGGCCATGGACCCCTTGCCGCCGTAGACCAGCAACCCATCCACCCCCGCCTCCGGCAGCGTGGGGGTGCGCACCCCGTTGGGCCACAGGCCGTAGAGCCGCACCCGCGCCCCGCCCTCCACTTCCAGCTCGGCGCCCTTGTCCACCGGCACCGGCACCTCGAAGTCCTCTGCCTCTATCCCCTCCAACCCCAACTCGGCGAAGCGGCGGAGCAGGTACTGGGCGGCCTGGTCGGCTCCCGGATACCCGGTCACCCGCGAGCCCAGCGAGGCCAGATGCCCGATCTCGGCCTCCAGGTCCGCCGCCGAGATCCCCTCGGCCAGGGCCCGGATCTGGTCGGCCTCCGGCTGGGGCACCAGCCGCACCTTGGCCGGCTGCTGCGGGGCCCAGCCCAGCAGCGCGCTGACCCGCTGGTTGATGGCCACCGGATCGAAGACCCCCACTGCGGCGATCATCGCCAGGGCCAGGACCAGGAGCACTGCGCTCAGGATTCTCGCCATCCCTACTCTCCCTCAAAGGCCAGCACCCGCAGGGGCACCGCATCGGCGCCCTGGGCCGGCAAAGGCTGGGCAAAGACCCAGACCCGGCCTGAGCGCAACAACTCCAGGTTGACCAGGCTCTCGATCAGCGGGATGCCACGGCCAAAGAGCAGGCGATGGTTGGGCAGACGGCGGTCCCCCTCAACCTCCAAACCAGGGCTGTCGATGCCCAAAAGCTTGATCCCCTGGTCCACCAGCCAGGCCAGGGCCTCGTTGCTTGGATAAGGGGGGTAAAGTCCGCCGGGACGCCGATCCCAGTCGAAGCGAAAGAACACGATATCCCCCTGTCGCACCCCCCCGGCCCGCGCCCCGGCCTCCTGCATGGCCGCCACGGCAATGGGCGTGGCCATGGGCGCCGCGCTGAAGTCGAGCACCGCCGTCTCCCCGAAGAAAGCCTCCACGGGCAAACCGCCCACATCCGTCCCCCCTTCCACCGCGTGCAGGGGCGCCTCCACATGGGTGCCGGCGTGGCCGGCCAATCCGAGCTGGCTCACCACGTACCAGCCCTGTCCGTCCCTGGCGATGCTCTCTATCCGGGGCTGGTACCCCACCCAGGGGTGCTCCAGGGGGGCCAGGGGCCGCGACAGGTCCACCATGCGGCCGTAGCCAAAGTGGGGCGCCCTCACCGGGCAGCCTTCAGCGCCGCGGCGGCCTCGGCCGGCGAGCCGTACGCCGGCAGCGGCCCGGTCTGGGTCAACAGCCCCTGGTACCCGGCCTGTTTCAGGGTCTGGATAAAGGCGGCGTGCTCGGCGGGGGTGCTCTGGGGCCGGCCCCGCCCCGGCTCGGCGATATGGGCGTGGATCAGGTGCGGCCCGGCCGGCTCCAGGACCGCCAGCGACTCGCCGTTGAGCCACATATGGAAAAAGTCAGCCATCAGTTGGGCGCGGGGATGCCCCACCTGGCGCACCACCTCCAGGGCCTCGGGCACCTCGTTGAGCAGATTGGCATCGTCGCGGTTGTACGGCTCCAGGGCCACCCGCACCCCAAAGACCTCTCCCTCCTCCCCGCACAACTGGAGGAACTCGCGCACCTGCTCCAGGGCCCGCTGGCGGGGGAACTCTTCGGGCACCCAGCGCGAGCCGCCGCTGCCGTACCCGATCACCCCGATGCCGGCCTCCTGCATCAGCCCGAAAACCCGCCGCACAAAGGCCCGCAGCCGACCCAGGTCCGCCGCTGGCCCCACCACCATCAGCCCCTGGCCCTGCGGGTCGGGGATGAAGCCGCACAGCGAGCGCAAGGGCAGGGGGGATCTTTGCAGTTGCGCCAGGGCCAGCCGCCGCAACTCCGCATCGTCCAGGCCCAGGACCTGGGGCACGGTCTCGGCGTATTCGTAGCCCCACCCGGCCGCCGCCTCCAGCTGCGCCAGGTCGCTGACCAGCAATCCTATCTTCATGGAATCCCTCCGCACCAAGGGGCGATCAGGCCAAACGGACGGTCAGAACACCACCTGGGAGATGGCTTTGGAGATCAGGGCCACCGCGATGGAGGTCATGCCGATCAGCCCCACCCCGCAGGAGTAGCCGGCCAGCAGGATCGGGGCATAGGAGGACCAGCGCTCCTCCCCGAAACGCCGGCGCAGGTGATAGCGGCCCAGGAGCGCCCCCAGGAAGTTGGGGATGGCGAAGTGGGGCCATTGCCCCAGGCCGCCGAGGAACCCGTAGAAGAGCCCCATCGGCGCCCCCAGCGCCCCCAGCGCCCAGTAGAGCAGGCCGCTGAAGCCCAGGCCCGCGGCGACGTACTCCCAGCCGATGATCTCGGTGACCAGCCCGGTGCCGGCCGCCCCCGGCAGGGTGGACTTGGCCCAGAAGGCCTGCATGGTGGCGTGGAAGGGCCAGAACTTCTGCACGTACGGATAGGCCGAGGAGGGAATGGGACCCAGCTTCCAGATGAAGGACCAGAAGAGGAAACTACAGGCGAAGAGGATGAGCAGGGCCACCCCGGTCATCTTCACCAGGCTGTCGAAGCGGGTGTGGGTCAGCTCCAGTTGCTTGAAAGCCTGGGCCTCGTACCCCCACTGGAAGAGGGGCATGGGGGCGAACCAGATCGCCGCCCCCTGGTAACCCGACAGGTAGAAGGAGCCCTCGCGCAGATAGGGGAAGCTCACCCCCTGCGGGCTGCCGGTCAGGCCGATCATCCGGGCGCTGATATAGGAATAGACCGGGGTCCAGATGAAGCCAAAGAAAAGGGTGATCCACACCGGGAATTCGGGGACCAGGAACCACACCAGCCCCACGAAACCCAGGGTGCTGGCCGCCCACAGGCCCAGGGCCTTGAAGATGTCCAGGTCGCCCCGACCCAGGGGCAGCCGCACCGCAGCCCCCTGGGGACCGGCCGCCTGGCGCAGCACCCTGGCCGCCCCCCAGAACCCCACCCCGGCCACCACCAGGGCCCCGCCGATGGAGAAGCTCAACCAGAAGTCGAAGGAGTTGGAGATCATGGTGGGGATGGCCGACATGCCCGGCTCCCAGGTGCGCAGGATGCCGGCGTTGTAGAGCAGCGGGTTGGCCACCAGGTTGACCAACAGCGAGGCGGCGGTGCTGCCCACCACGATCCAGAAGGGCAGCACCAGCCCGATGAGCAGGTGGACCAGGTCGGTGGCCAGGCCCAGCACCCCGGCCGGCAGCACCGCCTTCATCGGCACGGTGAAATCGACGAAGGGGATGGGCAGGATGGAAACGGTCTCGGTGAGGAAGACCCCCGAGAGGGTGGGCACCACTACATAGAGCAGGCCCCAGATGGCGCCGATGAAGGCCCCGGTGCTGAAGACCTGCCAGCGCCAACCCTCCTGCTTGGAAGAAGTCTCGGCCAGGGCCGTAGCCCCGCCGGCCTGCACCCTCGCCATGGGGAAAGGCAGGCGCTCCACGTCGTGGGTGAGGCGGAAGAGGGCGTAGCCGAGGGAGAGGCCGTTGATCCGCTGCAGGACCACCACCGCCAGCAGGATGGCGATGGGCTTGAGCCAGGCGGAGTGGAAGAGGGTGCGCTCCAGGAGGGCCTCGGAGCCGCGCGGCGGGGCCACCCAGTCGGGGATGTGCTGGTGCAGGCCGTCGGCCTGGGGCGACTGGATGAAGAACTGGTCCCAGATCAGGCTGCCAAAGGGCCCGCCGAAGAGGTCGGCCCCGGTGCCCAGCTTGCCGCCGATGGCCACCAGGCCGCCGGCCACCCAGTAGAGGATGATGATCTCCTGGGTGCGTAGCCGCACAAAGGTGCGCTTGGCGATCTCGATGAAGAGGATGAGGGTGACCCACTCGGCCCCCCCCGCCATGCTCTGCCCGGTGACCAGCCCCAGGTAGATGGCCCCCGGCAGCATGACGAAGCCCACGAAGAGGGCCGCCCACAGGGTCTTGAGGTTGAAGCCCGGCTCAAAGGGCCTGAATTCCTCGGCTGGGCGGCCCGCGGTCTCGCTCATCCCCGGACCTCGCCCGGAATCGGTTCAGACACCTATGGCTTCTTTGGCGGGCGCCAGCAGCTTGAGGTGGTCCTCGAAGATCCTGACCTTGTCCGCCTGCTGGCGGCGCAATGCTTCGACGAAATCATTAAAGGCCCGGCGCTCCTTCTCCTCGGTCACCTCCCTTTTCACCGATTTGAGCACGACCTGCTCTTCGAGGCCAAAATAACTCTCCGGCTGGCGGTCCAGCACCTTGAAGACCGAATAGCCCCCCTTGCACTTGAGCGGCCCCTGCACCTCGCCCAGCGGGACCTTCATCACCGCCTTGACCCATTCCTCCCCATAGATGGGGCCCTGAACGCCGTACACCACCAGCACCCCGTCCTGGGTGTGCTGGCGAAGGCTTTTGCCCTTTGCCAGGGCCGCCAGGTCCGCCCCGCGCCCCACCTGCTCGGCCAGCGCCCTGGCCTGGTCCGGATCCTCCAGCAGCACGTCTTGAACCTGGGCCACGGCCGAGGAACGGTAGGTCTGCTTGTGGGCTTGGTAGTAGGCATCCAGGTCGGACTGGCTGACCTCGATTTGCTCGACCACCTGTGAGCGCAGCTTGGCGATCATCAGATCCTCCTGCTCGCGCTGCCGCCACTGCCTGAAGCCCTGCTGCTGGTCCAGCCCCTTGCGGCGGGCGTCCTGGGCCATCACCGTCCTGGGGAAGAGGGTGCTGGTCAGTTCGCCGACCAGTTGCTGCTTGGTCACCGCCGGCCACTCGTCCCTGGCCGGCAGGGCCACCTCCAGCACCTCCTCCACGCTGACCTGGCGGTCGCCGTAGGTGTAGACCGGCAACTGGCGCTGCTCGGCGCTCAATTCCTTCACCTTCCCCGTGAGGATGCCCATCACCAGGTCCATGCCCTGGGCCTGTTCCTGGATGTTGAACTCTTGGTTGAGGTGGAGAAGATAGGCGTCTTTTATTTCGTTCTTCTGGAGACGCTGCAGGGCCTTGTGGATCTTGTCGCGCACCGCCTCGAGCGCCACTGGTCGGTGCTCCTCGACCCTGGCGATCACGTACCCGTCCCGGACAAAGATGGGCTGGGTCACCCCACCCACCGGCAGGCTGTTCACTGCTTCCACAATGGCCCGGGGAGCATCCTGGGGGGAGTAGATGAACTGCTGCGCCGCCTTGGCAGGCAGCTTGAAGACCCGATCTACTGCATACACGGCGGCCACTTCTGCGAATTTCTTGCCCGCCCGCAGCAGGGCCGCTACCTGGTGGGCCCGGGTTTCGTCCGGGACGAAGATCTCCTGGGTCACCACCTGCCGGTTCCAGCCCTCCTGGGCATAGGCCCGCTGAAGCTGCTCCTCGCTCACCGACACCCGGTCGAGGACCTGGCGGCGCATCATCTGGTTGGCCAGCTCCTTGACCTCGCGCTGTTCGAGGTATTTGAGCACCTGGGAGTCCTGGTCCAGGCCCCGCGACCGGGCTTCCTGCAGTAGGAGTTCGCGGTCTACCAGGGTATTCAGGTTCGCGCGGTGGTCCACAGCTCCCTTGCCGGCCGGCAGCTTGGCCTCGAAGACCTGGAGCATGGAGGCCGTGATTTCCACCTCTCCCACCCGGGCCAGCAGTGCGGGATCTTCCGAGAGGGCGCAGCCGCTGAGAACCGCCAGCAGCACCCCGCAAATCGCCTTTTTCATGGGTTTAAAAAATAAATCAGGAGCCGGATCGGGTCCAGCTCCTGATTCCTCTCAGCTAATGCTGCCGTCTCCCCGATCCAGCTCGCTTCAGGTCTTGCCGGCAGCGCGGACGGATGGATTGACGATCTCCTGCTTCACCTGGAAGCGGAAATCCACGTCGATGGTGTTCTCCGGGTTACCGCTGGCGTCGAAGGAGAGCACGAACTGATTGAGGCGCAGGGTCACCACGCCCTCTTTGTACTCCTGGGGCAGGGGATCGAAGACCAGCAACCCCGGGCGTCGGTCCTCCTTGAATACGGGCCGGCCGCGGTGGTACACACTTTTGTAGACCACCCCCATGCGCTCCAGCGCCAGCTCCTTCTCATATCCAGAGATGCCCAGTTCCACGCGGTAGTACTTGCTGAAGCTGTTGCCGCCTTCGGCCAGGTAGCCCTCGCGCCCCGGATCATAATAGCGGTAGGTCTGGCCGTCGCTGGTGATCATCTGGGCCTTGGCCGGATCGAATTCGATCTTGGCGTAGGTGTTGTTGACCACCGTGACCTCGAACACCGTGAAGCGCGGCGGGATGTAGCTGGTCTGCACCTCTTTCTTGTCGAAGGTGTAGGGGTTGACGTGGCGACCGTCGAAAAGCGGCGGAAAACGGCGGTTCAGCTCGTCGTCGTTCAGAGGCTTTACCTTGATCAGCAGCCCTTCCTTGCTGAACACCGTGGAACTGTCATCCGGGTCGAGGGTATAATCCCCCCGCCCCTCGGGCAGCAGCGCCTTCATCTCGACCACGTACTTCTGCTTGGTGGGGATCAACCCGCCGGCGCAGCCCCAGGCCAAGGCCGCCAGTAACAAGGCCGCAATATAAGGTGCAAATCCCGCTTTTGTTCTCATAGGTGAATCTCCGACCTCCTCGGCGGCGATATCCCGCCGGCCATTACATCTTTTTGCCGACGATCCAGTCCAGGTGCGACTTGGCAAAGGTGATCACGTCGACGTGTTCGAACGCGCCTTCGCCTTTCTCCAACACCTTTTGGTAGTATTCGGCGGCCTCCGGGTACTGGCCCAGGTACTCGTAGGCCAGGCCGATGTTCACGTAGGCCGCCAGTTCGGTGTAGGTTCCCGGGTATTTCTCGACCACGGTCTTCAGGCCGGCCACTGCCTTCTTGTATTCCTCGGCGTCGAAGAACTTCATCACCGCGTTATAGTCGGCGGTGGCCTGGATGTCTTTCAACTCGTCAATGAAGGGCTTGGCTTTGGCCGCTTCTTCGGTGCTGGGAAAAGTCTTGACCAGCTCCAGGTAGCTCTTTAACGCCTCTTCGTATGAGCGGATGTTGTAATAGTGGTCGCCGATGGTCAGCATCGCCTTGGGGATGAACTCGCTCTGCGGGTAGCGCTCGACCAGCACCTGCATGGTCCGGGCGCCTTCTTCGTTCTGCTCGCGGACAAAGTAACACCAAGCCAGCGCGTATTGTGCGCCGGGGGCGTACTGGCTTTGGGGGTATTTTTCCGGCAGGCGCTGGTAGGCGGCGGTGGCGGCGGCGAAGTTCTGGTCGTTGTAGTAGTTTTCGCCCACCAGGAAGAGCGCCTCCTCCTCGTACCCCGAATCTGGGAAGAGCCGGGAGAGTTTCTCAAAGGCCTCCGCAGCCGGCTTGTACTGGGTCATCACCTGGTAGGCGTGGCCCAGGTAGTACTGGGCGTGCAGGCGGTTGCTCTGGTTGCGGTCGTTGGGATAACCCGCAAGGTAGGCGTTGAAGCTCTTGACCGCGCTGTCGTATTCGCCGGCGCTGAATAAGGCGAAGGCCCGCAAAAAGGCCAGGTTGGGGCTCTCACTCGAATTGGGGAACTGCTTCAGGCCGGCGGCGAAAGCCTCGGCCGCCTCGGCGTACCTCTTTTCCTGCAGGAGCGAGTTCCCGACGATGGAATGGGCCCGCTCCTTGCGGAAGGTCCCCGATTCGTTGGTATCCTCGAACTGCATCTCGAGGAGGCGGCTGGCGTACTTGCGCGCCTGCTCGTACTCCTCCTTGTCGTAGTAGAGTTCGGTCAGCAGCAGCTGAAAGGCGGCCCGCTTCTGCGGGTCAGGGGTATCGTTGATGAGCTGCTCGTAATACTGGGCCGCCTCCTGCCCCTGCCCCAGGCGGATCATGCCTGCCCCCAGGGTGCGGAAGGCGCTGTCCTTGAGATTGGCCGTTGGGTTGCGCTTCAGCAGCTCCTTCATGTCCTCGATGGAGGCGGCATAGGTGGCGCGAGCGCGCGTCGAGTCTCCGGCGGCGTCCTGCCCCTTGGCCAGTTCGTAGTAGGCCGCTCCCCGCGAGAAGAGGGTGCTGTTGTATAGCTGCTCGGGCGGCGACAACTGCAGGCTGCTGTCGAAGTTGGCGATTGCCTTGTGATAGTCCTGGTACCGCGAGAAGAGGATCTTGCCCTTGGTGTAGTAGAGCTGGCTGTCAAGCTGGTCCTCCTCCACCCTGCCCAGCGCCCGGTTGAGCACTTCTTCGGCCTGCTTGTCGTTGTTGAGGGAGAGATAAAGATCCGCCAGTTCGATCTGCACCTTGCCCCACTGGGGCCAGGCCGAGCCGATGGTCTCCAGCGAGCGAATCGCCGCTTCGAGGTCGCCCTGCTTCTTGTAGACCAGCGCCAGCTCCATGAGGGCCTGGTCCTCTAGTTGCGACTCGGGGTACTTTTCGAGAACCGAAAGGTAGGTTCCCCTGGCGGCGTCCAGTTCCCCGGCCTCGTAATGGAGGCGGGCCAGTTGGAGCAGGGCGTTGGGAGCCACTGGGTGCTGGGGGTAGCCCTCCACCAGGCGCTGGTAATAACCCCTGGCGCCGGCGCTGTCCTTCTTCAACTGCGAGGTGATGCCGGCGCTGAAGAATCCGTCGGGGATCAGCTGGCTCTTAGGGTATTCGCCCATCAGGCGTTGGTAGGAATCCAGCGCCTTGTCGAGTGCGCTTGTCGCCTCCTGGGAAGCCGGGTCCAGTCCCTGCAGTTGCTGGCCGAGCAGCTGATAGCACTGCCCCAGGCGGAAGAACACCTTGTCCCGGTCAAAGCCCACCCTGGCCGCAACGTCCCCGTAGGCGCTCAGGTAGATATGGTACTCCTCGGCGGCCTTTTTGTATTCCTTCTCGTCGAAGAGCAGCACCGCGACGGTCAGTTGGGTGCGGGCCTGAAACTGCTTGTCGTCGACCTTTTCGATGGCGTTTTTATACGCGGCGATGGCGGCCTGGGTGCCGCGGTTCTTAAGAATCAGTTCAGCGGCGCGGATGTACGAATTCTGCACCAGCACCGGTTCGGCCGCATAGGCCTGGGGAATGATCGCATAGGCTTCGAGCGCCTTGTCGATCTGGCCGCTGTTGGCGTAGATCTCCCCCTTCTTTATCTCGGCCTTGGCCACCAGCTCGCGGGCCGTCTCCTTGACCAGCCCCTTGAGCTTGAGGGTGTTCATCTCGATGAGTTCCTCTTCGCTCATCGCCGAGAAATCGTAGCGGCCGATCAGGCGGTCGAGGTACTTAAGCGCCTTGTCGTACTGTTTGAGGTTGTCGTAACTCTCAGCAATCTGAAACAGCGAGCGGTCGGCATTGGAGCCTCTGGGGGCCAGGAGCAGCACTTGCTCGAAATTCGCAATGGCCGGCTCGTACTCCTTCAGCTCGTAATAGGACCAGGCAATGTTGTAGTAGGTCGAGGCCTCGTAGACGCTGTTGGGAAAGCTCTGCAGCAGCCGCTTCCCTTCCTCGATGGTCTGCCGGTAGTCCTTGAGCTGGTAGCTGGTCTCCAAGATCTGGTACTGGGCCATTACCCGGGTCCGCTCTTCGATCGCGTCGTCGCTGGCCAGCTTGCGGAAGTACTCGAGGCTGACGTTTAAATTCTCGACCGCCTCCTGGTAGCGCTCGTCGGCCTCGGCCTCCTTCTGCTCGCCGCGCAGGTAGTTGGCGCGCAGCAGCAGTTCGAGCCCTAGCTTGTTGTAGCTGTTGGCCAACTGGTAGGTGGCCGCCACCCGCACCGGCAGGATGAACTCATCCACCGAGACCTGCACCTCTTCCACATTGATCATGGAGTTGCTCTGGGTGGTAAGGATGGCGTCGTAGTGGCGGATGGCTTTTACATAATCGCCCAGAGCATAGAGTTTCTGCCCCTCGGTGAAGCGATCTTGTAATTCCACAGGGGAAAAGAACCGATTGCTCAGGCTGACGGTTGCGGCCATCACCCCGACGATCAACAGATTCAGCACTAACATGCGTCCGTCCTCCTTAAAGCGCCGGGTTGCCGCGCCTCAGAACCCGGCGACGATGTCGAAGAAGATGCGTCCGCTGTTGAAGTTCTCGGCCTTCCGCAGTTCGTCGTCGTACTTGCGGTCGGTTTTGATCCAGCCGAACTGCGACGAGACGCTATAGCCGTAATGGTCGGAGCGGTTGCTCATCATTAAGATAAAGGTCCATTCCTTGAACTTGTCCTCCAGGTCGGCGTTGGGATACCAGTTGTATACCTTGGGCCGCCGGTCCTGGCGGTCCACGGACTGGCGCCAGAAGGGGAGGCCCTGGAAAGCCAGTTCGAAACTGGTCTTGGGCGTGAAGACGTACTTGGTGCGCAGAATGGGCGCGCGCATGCTGACCGTCTGCAGTGCGCTGTTGCTGGTCGAATCCTGCCGGTCCTTCAGCCGGTCCCACTTCTCGCGCAGGATCAGATTCTTGTACATCGGGCGGACGGTCAGGTTGCCGGCCTGCAGGGTGTAATCGACCTTGTTCACCAGCGTGAAGAGCCGCTGCGTCCCCGACTCCTGGGTGGTTCCGTCGTCGAAGATATCCTCCTTCTGGGCGTTGTTCACCCACTGCACCGTATTGACGATGTTGAACCCGGTCAATTGGGTGACGCGCGACTCCAGGAAGAAGGTGTTGACCAAACTGTTGCGCATGCTCAGCGGGTCGCGGGAAGGCGGCAAGAGCTGGGTGTTCAGGTCGCGGGCCTCGATATTGGGTCCGGTCAACCAGGGATAGGGGCTGGGAACGGTTTCGGTGTAACCCACATCCCGCCAGATATAAGTGTCGTCGCGCACCCCGTCCTTGACCAGCTTGAGATCGTCGTTGATGCGCAGGTGGCCGATATAGGGCGAAAAGATCTCGTGTTCATAACGCAGGTAAAAGGCATTGGCCTTGTTGCCCCCGGCCGGCTCCCTGGTGCGGTACACGCCCAGTGAGGCCCATTTGCCGAGGCTGCCCAGTTTATCATACACGACAAAGAGATGCAGACCGCGCCGGTCCCGGCGGTAAGGGTAGTCCGGCAGGGCGTCGTTTTCGCGGAAGTCCACCATCCCGTTGTTGTTGAAATCGACCCCGTAAATAAACTCGGGAGGATCGCTGTCGTAGAAAAGGATGGGTTCAGTCCAGTCCGGGATGCCGTTGATGTTCTGGTCACTGTCGGGAACCAAATCCTGGTTGTCGTCCAGGCCGGGAAAGATCCCCGAGTCGGTCTTTTCGGCACTCAACCTCTCGTTGCCAAACTCGTCCGGCCATTGGTCGTTGTCGTCGTTGTCGGCCATGACGTTGAATTCCTGCATCTGCGGGCAGATGCCGCACTCGTCGGTGAAAAAGGCCACCCCGCCGCGCACGCTGTCGTAGTCGCCGCTGTAGTCGGGGTCGAGCTTGAACCACTCGGCGCCCAGTTCCAGAAACCCGAGTTGCTTCTGGCCGGTGAGGAAGTAACCCCAGGCCCTTTTGTCGAAGCGGTTGCCGGCATTGCTGCCCACCGGGAAGATGAAATACTGGGGGTTGGTGACAAACTCGCCCTTGAGGGTTAGTCCCTTGAGCACCAATTTGCCGTCCAGGCCGTAGAGCGCCTGTCCGGTGGGAATGCCGTATTCGAAGGACACCCGTTTGCGGGCCAGGTCCTTGCCCTTGCCGTTGGAACGGGCAACCGTGTAGGCCGCCAGGCTGGGATCATGTAAATCCCACTTGTACTGCAAGTAGGGATTGACAGTACCGGTAGTGGGATCCGGTTTGACCGGCCAGTTCCGGTACACGGAGTTGCCTGCGGCCACCGCCTCGGCGATGCTGAGGTTGGCGTCGTTGCCCTTCAGGCCGGTGAAGGGGTTGACATAGTTCTTGTCGCCCAGCTTGTAGCCCTTGTCGATGTTTCGCTGATAGGAGGTGGAGTTGAAATAGGGGTACTGCTGCTGCACCGAGATGCGGTAGTCGCCAGCCACCTGAGCCTCAAAATGCACCGCTTTGATAGTCAATCCCAAAAGGGGAGCGTCCGGGTTGGCGCTGTATTCTTCACTGCTGGGAACCAGAACATCTGGCAGTTTGAACTGGAATGTCACCCGCTCCCCGCCAACTACGCGGCGACCGCCATTGTCCAGCGTCCCACCCTGGGCTACCGGTTCCAGTGTGGCGTCGTAGTTGGCATCCCCCTCGATGCTGGTCAGGCGCACCGCCTGGCCCCGGGATTCGCCCGTGATCACAATGTCCATGTCAAAGGCCACCGCCGGGGTGCCCGGCTCGTCCGGAGAATCATCTTCGACAATGATGGTGATGGCCGTGGGCTGAATCATGCTGTAGGGGGTGTCGCCCTTGAGGAAGGAGCCCTTCTGGTCGAAGGTGTTGGCCATGTGCTGGTTGAAGTAGGTAGCGCCCAGTTGGAGCACGTTGCCCAGCTTAGTCTCCCAGTGCCCGCCGAAGATCAGCACGGGGGAGCGCTCTTTGGTGCTGCGGAAGGTGGAAAACTTGGGAGTGTTCAGCAGATCCCCGCCCTGGCTAAGAAAGAACGTGAACTTGTTGTCTGAAGACGCCCCGTCGAAGAGCACCCCGAAGAAGCGGGGGTCCTTCATGGTCAGATTGCTGAGCTTGGCGCGGATGTCCTCCCCCATGGTGACGCTGTAGTTCCAGCCCCTGTAGGTGTCGGAGAGGATGATCAGGTTGTTGAACCACCCCAAGTACTGGGCGGTGCGGGTGTCGATGTTGCTCAACCCCGGACGGGAAAACTCCCAGGAGAAGACCTCGAAACCGCGCGACAGGAAGTTGCCCAGACGGTCGTACTTGTTGCGGGCATTGATTACCGAAGGATAGGGATCGTATTCCTTGCGGCCGTAGTTGAGGTATTCCTCCGTGGCCCCCAGGTTGAGGAATTGGCGGTTGCGCTGCGCAGTCTGGGCTTCGGCCGCAGACGCGACCAAGGCCAGGCAACCGGCCAGCAGCAATTCCAGGCATCTTCTCGTGTACTTCATGGCGTGATCCTCACCAGAAAGGTATCGCGTCTGCAATGCGTTTTCACCAGCGTCGAGCCACCTCACTTCAAGGCCTGCGGTACCCCAGGCTCACGCGATGCACCCCCCCGAAAGCCCCGCTGGGGCCAAGGGGATAGGTGTAGGAGAAATCGAAGCGCCATCCCCCCCATCGATACCCTACCCCGCCACCCAACTCCCCGCCCATCCAGTCTAAGTTGAGCGTGCTGCCTCCCAGGCGCAGGCTCAAGCCGGCCATGCCGAGTACCGCGCTTTCATAGCCGGCCCGCAACTGCGTCCGGCCGGCCCGGCGTTCCACATCGACCAGCACCTGCTGCGCTTCACCGCCCAAGCCGACCCCAAGCGTAAAAGCCCTGGGTGGTTTGGCCCCACCCTGCCCACCGGCAGCCTGGCTCGAGCGCCACCAATCGCGTATCATCCAGCCCAGGCGCAAATAGTGGCGGGCATTCACCCACCCTGCTTCGTAGATCCCGCCCAGGTCAATGCTCCAGGACCGATGTGACAACCCGGTGGTCTGCCACCCACCGCTGCGCAGGTCCATCCCCAAGGCCAGGCGCGGGTGTACGGGTCTGCCGTACCCCACCACACCCACCTGTTCATCCCAATCCAGGGCTCCCAGAGCCGAGAACCCCACCTGCAGTCCCCCGCCTACCACTGGAGCGACCAGAGCCAGGGCATTGAGAGAGGGGCTGTCCTCCAGGCCGGGGTAGAGCAACACGTGCGTAGTGCCGGCCGACCACCTGGTCCCCCGGGCATTGGCCGCCGGATTGATCCAGATCCCTTCCACTGCATCCACCCCCGCACCAAAGGCGCCTCCCAAGGCTGCGGTGCGCGCCCCCTTGCCGTTTACCTCAAAGGCGCCGTGCGCAGCTGCTGCCCAAATCAGCAGCCAACCTATCAGGGCCTTAATACGCCACGACCAGCGTGCCGGTACGGCTGGCGGCATTATCCTCCGCGTCTACCCTCACCTTATAGAGATAGAGCCCCGGGGCTAAGAGCCGGCCGTCCTGATCGTGGCCATCCCATTCCAGGTGATAAGCCCGCGCCCCCCCGATCTGGCTCAACCGCCTGACCTTGGTGCCGCCGAGGGAGAAGATTTCCAGAGAAACCTCAGTAGGCTGCTGGAGGTTGCCCACCACAAAACCGAAGGCCAACCGCTCGTCCCGAAAAGGTGAAAAAGGCCGCGGGGAAACCTCGACCTCGCTCAGCAGCCCGGGAGGCAGCCCTATCCCCCGCACCGTCCACGTTCCCGCCGGGGACTCGCCGGCGTTCTGCCAGTTCAGATACCCATCCAGGGCCTCCTGCGCCCGGCTGCCCACCGCCACCGGAATGGCGGTCTGGTCCTTCAGGAAGAGTCCCTTGCCGGCGATCTCCAAAACCCCGGAATCCCTCAATGGCCGGCCAAAACTCACCTGGGTACTGCCCTGCTCGTTGTCGGCATGCCAGTTGTAAGCCAGGTCGGCGCCGTTCAAGCGGATGGCCTCAACGGAAAGCGCCATGCCCAGTTCTAACAATTCCACTCCGTAGTCCTCTGCCCCGATCTCTAGTTCCACCCGGTAGACGACATGGGTTTCATCCCCCTTGCGGGCAGTCTCGGGCTGCACCGAGCCCAGTACCTGGCGGGCCACCAGGACCGGATCCCAGTCGACTGCCAGTTCGCCGAAGGCCGGCGTGATCACGGGATCGGCTGTCTCCAGCACCAGGCGGTACTCCAACCCTCTCACCGGCTCAGGCCCCGGATACAAAGAAGAACGGGTCGCTCCCCAGATTGGCGCCTGGTCCTCTCCAGCGCCGCGGACCAGTACGCGCACCTGAGTGCCGGCTGGCGTCCCGGCCTGCCAACTCAGGCGCCCGGCGTTCACCGGTCCGGGAAAACCCAACTCGCCGGTCAACTGGCCCTGCCTTTCATAACCGGCCCCATAGATCTCGATATCCCCCAAGGACACCCAGTTGCTCCGGTCCTGCCGGATAAGGGTCAGTTTCACATAGCGCCCCCGGCGCGGCACCGGCTTTCCCAGTTCGTCCACAATGCTCCAAGTGGAATCAAAAGTCGTATCCACGGTCGGCCGAAAATTGGCCCGTTGCTCGGCCAGCAAAAGCCACTTCTCGGGCTGGCGCTGAGTGGAAGCCTCAAGACGATAACCCCGGATGAAGTACTCGGGCTGAATCTGGGCGGTGCCCCCTGGCACTACCCTCACCCGACTGATGGCCCGGTCCATACCCAGGTCCACGGTAAAGGTCCTGCCAAAGACGTTGGGCGTCCCCGAGATCCACTCGCTGCCGCCGATGGCCACGCTCCCATCGCTCAGCGGGACCTTTTTTCCATATTCGTCCAAAACCAGCCGGCCCAAAGCCAGGTTCGTTTCTTCCGCCAGGGGCGCAAGGATGAGTAGGCCATCAGGCTGAACCTGGACTTCCGCCAGCGCCGCCGGCGCAAAATCAGCGGCCCCAGCCAGGGTGGTAGTCCGCAAATCGGCCCCACAGGGAAACGCCCCGCACCCCAGAAGTACCAACCATGCCCTGCATCCCCTCACGAGTTTAGAAGAGAATCTTCTGCGCCAGGCTGGTAACCACGGCAATGGCCATCGCCTCCTCCAGTTCCTTGGAATTGAAGACCATCCTGACGCCCACACCAAGAGGGGTCTTCCGGCTGGTGCTGCCGCTCTGGAGATCCTTAACCGTCACGGCGACTTCGATGTCTTTGGTATCCTGGGAAAAAACCTTGCCGATGCGCTGGCTGTTGATCTGGGCCGTGCCGCTGATCTCCAGGTGGGCCTCGGCATCAGAAGAAACCATTTCGAAGGGATTTTCCACCAAGCGCACTGTCTGCAAGTCTTTGACCAGTTCCAGTTGGGAAAACACCCGCACCTGGTCCTTGCGCAGCTCGCGGATAATAGCTCCGGACAAATCCTCAATGCGCGAAGGGCGCGAAATTTGGATCAGCTTGTTGCCGGACTTTTCTGCCAAGCCGCCGGCGGCTCGCCCTGCATCCTCGGAAGCACCACCTACGGCTGCCGCCGGATCCACCACGCTGGCCTTGCTGACCACCCGGAATTCCTTGATGTAAATCTTGATGGGTGCAGTCGGAGGATTGGGCACCGAGGTCCCCCTCAGCACGTCGTACTTGAGAGTGCATGCCCCCAGCCCCAATGCCAACGCTGCGGCGGCTACGATTGTCTGGCGCATTTACCTTTTCCCGCTACTTCTCTGGTTTGGCTACTTCCCGGGTGCCTTGGGAGATTTCAAAATGGAATTTCAGGTCCGTAAGCTCCGTGGGATTTCCATACCCCACCGCAAAGCGGTCGAAGGCCATAATAAATTTGTTGATTTCGAGGGTGACCGTCTTGGTGTCGGTGGGCAGGCGCGGAAAGGTGAGCTTGCCGATATACTTGTTGCCCTTGACGACTGGTTTTTCCCGCGCATACTCGCTCCGGTTCCAAATTTCGTTGCGGTCGAAGTTGGCGTAATACTGCACGTCGCCATCCCGACTGCCCCACTTCACATAGGAGTAGTCGAAATAGTGCGCCGGGTCCCACCACCAACCAACTCCCTGCCGGCAATAGAAATAGTTGCCATTGTCCAGCCGCAGAAAAACCTGGGTCGGATCCAGCTCCACCCGCTCCCGGGTGCGGTTGATCACCGTCACCTCGAAAACGGTCCACAGCGGCGGGGTGTATCCCAGGAGGGGATCCTTCCAGGGGTGCAGCGTGTATGGGCTGACCTTGGGGTTGTACTGGGCGTTCAGCATCTGGTCGTTGTAAAATTTGACCTTGATCTGAACCCCTTCCAGGCTCCAAACCACCGCGCTGTCTATTGGGTCTATATAGTAGGATTCCTCTTCCGGCAGAATGGCCCTGGCCTCGGAGTAATACTCGATCTCAGGCAAGGGTTGGAAAGCGGACCGCCACGCGCACCCGCTGCCCAGAAGCACCAGGGATGCTAACCCGATCAAAATCGTCTGCTTCATACGCTTTTCAGAAAGGCGAGATGAGTTCGACAAAGAGCAGGTTCTTCTTGAGGTTCCGTTCTTTGAAGCTGTCGTACTTCCGGTGGGTGCGCTGGTAGCCGAAGTAAAAGGAGTTGTCGCGGATACCGAAGTATTCGGCGCGGACCCGCAACATGGCCAGATAGTCGCTCTGCTTGTAGTTGCCAAAGGTGTTGGGCGCGTCCGGGCCGACGAAATAGCCACTCTCGATGGAGCGGTAGACGTTCAGGTTGCCGACGATCGCATCGCGCGCCAGTGAAGAGGCGATGGGCACCCGGTCCCAGCGATAGTGGAGGAAGGGCAGAAAGCCCTGGGCCCCGAACTGGAAGGAGGTGTTGCTGGTGAGGCGGTAATCCGCCACTACCAGAGGGATGAACTCGGAATAGGACCTGCGAGGCTCATCCTCGCTGTCTATCGATTCGCGGATAAGACGGTGCTTGAACTTGGGCTGCACCGACCAACTCCCCCTGGTCCAGAGGTAATCGATCTTGTTGATCATGGTGAGCCGCGACCGCACATCCTCTGCCTGCAGCAGACTGCTACCATCGTCGAGTTTTATCTCGGCCTGGCTGTTGCGGTACCAGACCAGGCCATTGCTCACGGTGGTATGGCGGCGCCAACGGTAGGTGGTGGTGAGGTACAGGGTCTGGACCAGGCTCTTGCGCATAGTGAGCGGATCTGGGGTGGCCGGCCGGTGCAGACCGGCGAGTTCGGGGAGCCCGTCCGTTTTGTTGAGCCACGGGATGATGTCCAGATCGTCTGGCGGGACAATGAAGATGTAGGTGTGATCCTCGATGCTGTCCTTCACCTGTTTGAGATCGTAGTCCAGTTGAAACTGGCCGATGCCGGATTTCTGAACCTCGTGATGGTAGCGCAGGTAGAGGGCCTCCGACTTGCCGCTGCCGGCGATCTCCTCGTTGGCATACCGCCCCAAAGAGAGGGATTTGCCCCATTTGCCCATACGGGTGAAGGAGAGCAGGAAATGGCGGCCCGCGCTGTCGCGACGATAGGGGTAATCGGCCCGGTCGTCGTTTTCGCGGAAGTCCGGGATCTCGTTGTTGTTGAAATCGACTCCGTAGACGAAATTGGGCGGATCGGTCTCATAGGTAGCAAAGGCCTCTTCCCAATCGGGCACGAAGTTCTCGTTGCGGTCCGGATCCACGATCGAATCCGCGTTCTCATCCAACCCAGGATAGGTATAGGCGTTGGGCTGCCCTGGGTAGAGATCCGCGGTGTTGGACGGAACCTCGGCGCTGTGGTCGTCGGGGAAAGCGTCGTGGTCGTCGTTGTCCTCCATCAACCCGTATTCCTGGGTGAGGCTTTCGGGCTTGATTCCCGGCGTAATCTGCCGGTCGATATGGAAGGGCATGCCGCCGCGGACGCTGTCGTACCCGCCGCTGTATTCCGGTTCGAGGCGGTACAGTTCGGCCCCGAACTGCAGACCGGCCACCAGATCCTTGGTGCCTTTGAGCCAATACGCCGCAGCCCCCTTGGTGCTGCGCTTCCCATCGTCCGCTCCCACAGGGTACCGATAGTTCTGGATATTGTGGGCAACTTCGCCACTAAATTCAAGGCCAACCAGGTTGGCCTTCCAGTTGAGGGAAGCCAGGGTTTGCCCGGTGGGCATGCCGTAGTCGAAGCTGACCATCTTCCGGTTGGCCCCCTGAGGGCCTATGCCTTCGGAGCGGGCGACGGTGAAGTAGAGCACCTCATCCGCCTCGCTGTACCATTTGAAGGGTCGGCGGGAGCCGGCTTCGCCCGCGCTGAAGGAAGCGGGCCAGGTCATTCCCGTGGGCGTCAGCGTTCCGTCGCGCCCCACCCCCAGAAAATCGTGGGTCTGCCGCACGCCGATGCGGTAGTCGTCGGCCACGTCCGCGACAAAACGGGCCGAAGTCACGGTAATGTCGGTGGGCATGATAAAAGTAAAAGCCACCGTTTCTTTGCCCTGCGCTTCAAAGCCCCCGTCGGCCAGGGCCCGCCCCCCCGCCCTGGCCGGCTGCAGTCTGGCCTCAAAGCCTTCCTGTCCTGCAAGACTGGTGAGCCGCACGGGCACTCCGTCCTTCGTGCCCTCCACAATCACATCGAGGCTGTAGACCTTGGCATTGTGCTGGGTTTCTCTTGGGGAGTCGTCAGCCACAATCACGATGAGGGTCTTTGCCCCCTGCATCTCATAAGGCAAGTCACCGCGGTACATATTGCTGTTGCGCGACCTGGTGTGATTCATCAACTGATTTACGAACGTGGTGCCAAAAGTGGCGTAATCCCCTATGTTGTGCTGCCAGTGCCCTCCATACAGCAACACCGGTGAGTCCTGGAAGGAATCCCCGGAATTCTCGCTCCAGTTGGAGAAGAGGATGTTGCTGCCCGCCCGCCCGCCCCGGCTGTATAGCAGGGTGGCTCGCTCCCTGGCGTTTTTATAATCCAGGTCCAGGCGCGCGGCATCCAAGAGGTTATTGACCAGGGTAAGGGGAGTGAAGCGGGTGCGGATGGCGTTGCCTATCTCCCCGCCTCCGCCCACCGTAGCGGTCCAGTGGAGATTCTTGTAGGTATAGTGGCCGATGCGCATTTGCAGGCCACGGTGATCTATCAAACTGACCCCGGTGCCAAAGCTGTTGCGGCCCTCTTCAATGGAGAAGACGCGCTGGTAACTCGACCCCATGTAATTGCCGAGCCGGTCCCAGCGCACGTACCGAGCCTGGTCCGGGCGCCCAGAAACCACAGCCCAGGGGGTCAGTTCGCGGAAGGGCAGGATGTACTTCTGGTTGGCGTAATTGATATAGGGAACCCCATCCTCTGCGCCGAGGAAGAGGTAGTCGCGGCCTCGCTCGTAGCGGTCAATCGGGCCTCTGATGAATAGAGGGCGCTTTTTCCACTCGGGTTCCCGCGATACCCCCGGTTCATCGCGATAATAGGGCAGGGGGCCTGCAGACTCTGGATGCCGCTGTGCCTGGACCGGGATGAGAAACCCTCCACATAGCAGAACCACGGTGAGGAGGGTTCCTCTTATGGTTTTGGGGGACATAGACATCTTATCGATCTCTGGCAGGATTGAGGCCTGATTAGGTGGGCACAACAAAATTCACAACCAGACGTCCGCTTTTTGAGAGAAAAGTGTAAATGAAACTCCGACCACCTACTTAGAGGCGCAGGCATGAGGAATTGGACGGGAGGAAGTTAATATTGACAAATATTACAGTCAAGGAGAAAAAGGGATTGGGCAAAAAAAAGGGCGGGAGTGGTTCTCCACTCCCGCCTATGCGCTTGATGATACTCCCTTACTGGGCGAAGGTAGCCTTGATACGGCCCCAGGAATCGGCTTCCACCGGGGTGCCAGCGCCGGGGCCGGCCTTCTGGTCAGAGAAGAGCCAGTCGGCGAATTCGGACTGGGCACCACCAGCCCAGGCCACGCACTGGATCTGGCCGCCATACGCGTCGTCGCCGTCCGGATCCAGCAGCAGCCAGGTGAAGCCCATCAAGCTGCCCACTGTGGGCTTGGCATTCAGATTCACCCTCATGAAGGCATCCCACTCCATCTTGCCCTCAATGACATAGTCGGCCTCGCCGCCAAATTCGTCGCCCGCATCGCGGAAGCCGTAGGTGAAACCTTCGACCGCGTCCGGTTCCTGGGTGGCCTGGCGCGCGTTCTGCACTGTGGTCTCCAGGGTCACTGTGACCGGGCTGGACTTCTGGGGGGCAGCCACGAAGTTGACGATGTTGAGGCTCACATAGTTGCCATCGGGGTCGCCGCCGGGATTGTTCTCGTTGTTCAGGTCCACGTAGAGGGACATGCTGTCCCGCTCCCACCAACTCTCCAGGCGCTCGCCGCCCACCACGTCGCGGGCGTTGTCGGCCACCTCGGTGATATAATACAGGGCGTCGTCATCCCAAGCCTGCCAGATCTGCGACTTGACGTCGGCGTCGGTCCGGGCAACCGATGCCTCTTCGCCGGGGCTTTGGACAAGCTGGTTGGCGCTCACTTCGCTAGACTGCTGCTCCAGGTTGCGCCAGCCGAACTCAGCGCCATCCCTCAGGATCTGGCCGGGAGAGCATTCGAACTCCAGCGTGCCGGCCCACTCGCCAGGCACTGTGTTGCGATTCCCGTCCAGGGTGGGGGGCTGAGTGAATTTAGGCAGTTCAAAAACGCGGTACGGGGGTGCGGCCCAGACACTGGTGGCTACCAGCACAGCCAAAGCCATCACAAGTGCCGACTTTCTCATCTCTCTTCCTCCTTTTTTGGTTAAGATCGAGCCATATAGAACGGATTCTTCGGCTTGATTTACAGGACTTTTCCTTCCTTAATATTCTTTACAACTTATTTCCCGATGGAACCACTCAAACCCACTATTTTCTTTGCACTACTTCGCCTTGTAGATAATCTTCCAAGCGGTAAATGTCAAGAAATATTTGTTGTTGCCATTCGGATCGATTAGATTTGAAACCTTGCAATACAGGGCTGAGTTATTTTCTATTTCGGATTGCCATGGCCAAGCTGATCGCCGCGCTGGTGATTCTGTTCATGGAGATCTGGAGCCCGGCGCTGGCCCAGCCGCGCATCTACACCGCAGGACTGGTCATCACCGACGGAGTCAGGGTGTCGGGGTTGCCAGCCCACCTGCAGTCCAGGCATACTCAAATGGTGGCCGATCTGCGGGCCCAAATGCGGTTGTTGCTCGCCCAACTAGGGCGCCTGGAGGTGCTCACCTTGGAGGCGACCTTCAGCGCCAACCGCTACCTGTACTATGGTGCTGGAGAGGTCGATTATGTGGTTCATGTAATTTTGTTGCGCGCAGACAAGATCTTCTCCAACCAGATCCTTTATACAAGCCAGATGAGGGTGGAACTGCCCGCCGGGTACGGGGGGCAGGAGGCAGGGCTCAATTACGAAGTGGTTTCGCTGCCGGCCATCAGCGATCGCCTGGAGATCAGGCTGATCGACCCGCACCGCAGCAGGGTTCTATGGTCGGCCCTGCGGGACAGTACGGTCACCGTGTCTTTTGACCCTCAGGTTTTTATCTTGAATACGCGCAAATACCCTGGACTCACCCCTCCCCGGTTGCTCCAGGAAAACCTGGCCGAATTGATGCGCCTGCGACAGGGCAACGGCAGCACGGACCGCTTGTTGGATGCCGCCGATCGCTGGTTCGTCTCCAAACCATCTGCCGATGTCAAGGTCTCGCAGGAACTGCTGGGAGGTCTGGTCCAATCCCTGGCAGTGGATCTGGATTGCAACCTGCCCCTGGAGGGGCAGATCACCCAGTTTCTGCCCCGTGAAGAGGGAGAAGTGCGCGTGCAACTGGATCTCGGCGGCCGCCACGGGCTGGTTCCCAAGCTGCGCCTTGAAGCCTGGAGACCGCTCCCGGCGAACCTGAAGGTCGGCGAATTGGAGGTCGTTTCGGTCGATTCGACCACCGCCACAGCCAAACTGAAACGGTTGGAACGGAAGATCCGCAAGCAGGGAGTGAGTCTGCAGGTGCTTGATCGGGTCATCTCCCCCAAGCGCCCGCCCCCCGCGGGCAGGAGAACTAACCCATGACTGTGTTTTCACCCATGCCCACATCCGCCGCCAAACAGGACGTGGCACTCCTTTTCCGCCGGCTACGGCGGCTGTACTGGTGGTCGCTGGGCATCGCGGTGGTGGTGCACATCGCCCTGATCTTCGCCGTGACCACCGCCACCAAAGTCGAGGAGGGGGCAGTGCCCGAGCCGGCCAAGGTAAAGTTCTTCACCCGGCGCGATCCGATGCTGGCCAAACCCCTGGAATTGCGCAAGGTGCCCCAGCCCAAGCGGCAACTGGTACGGCAGGAGGTGCAGGTGTCGGCGGCACGCATGGACCAGGTGCGGGCGACGGCGGCCTTCGACACCAGGGGGTTGATTGCCGGGGGCAGCGGGGTGAGTGCCATCGGCCTGCCCCGGCAGTTGGACAGCGCCCCGCGCATGGGGATGGGCCTAGAGCCGGGGCTGGCGGCCCAGGGGTTGAGCGAGTCGCGGACGGTGGAGAACAAGATCGACATGGCGCTGGAAATGCTGGACGTCAACAGCATGGACACGGGACGGTATCGGGCGATGGTGATCCAGGACGCCAAGGACCGGCAGAACCTCAAGGGCTTCATCAAGTTCGCCCAGGTGATGTCGGCCAGCGCGGTGTCTTCGGGCACCATGGCCTGGGGCGCGGTCAATGTAAGGGAGGTGGACCGACTGCGAGATGCGGTGGGTGAGTACACAGGGTTGCAGGCGGACTTCATCGGCAGCATCTCCTTCGACGACGAGCGGCTGATGGAGGTGCCCATCATCATCCCGCAGGGGGCGCCCAACGAGAGCGAGCTGGCACAACTGGCCAAGTACCTAATGGCAGGGGGTTTTGTGTTTGGCGGGATCTGGGGCGAGGCTTTGGAGAAATACGGCGGGCTGGTGCAGGGCCGGGACTTCTGGAGCGAACGCTTGTCTGATGACCACCCCATCTTCTCCTCTTTTTTCGATATCAAGGGCGGCATGACCTCGGGGTACCCCCCCTCGCTGGGCCAGGGCAAATTCGGGGTGGTGGCCTGGAATTACCTGATGGGGTATTACGTCAAAGGCAGGCTGGCCGGCTGCTCGCCCGGCATGGGTGGTTGGGGATGGATGAATGAGCGGTACTTCGGCGATTCGACCCGCCAGTTGCAGATGGCCGTCAACATCATCATCTACGCCCTCACCCAGGAGGGTTCCATGACCCAGCGCCTGATGCAGATGGTAAACTAACTCTCGTTTGCGGCCCTTTCCGCAGGGGTGGGATGGCGAGTCCGTCCCACCCCCCCTTTTTGCCACCCCTGTCGATACCTATGCTTCTCCTTCCTTTCCTTCCGCTCCTGCTGGCCCTCCCGGCGTTCGCCCAGGTGCGCTTCACCGACCAGACCGCCGCCGCCGGCATCACCCTGCGCAACACCTTCGGCGGTCTGGAAAAGAAGTACATCGTCGAATCTCACGGCAGCGGCGCCGCCTTCTTCGACTGCGACAACGACGGCGACCTCGACCTCTACGCCGTCAACGGCGCCACCTTCGAGACCTACAAGCAGAAGTCCGGGCCCGGCGACGTGCTCTACCGCAACGAAGGGACGGGCCGCTTCGCCGATATCAGTGGCCAGGCCGGGGTGGGCGACCCTGGCTGGGGCGGGGGGGCGGCCGTGGGGGACATCGACAACGACGGCTGGCACGACCTGTACATCACCAACTGGGGCCCCAATACCCTCTACCACAACCAGGGCAATGGCCGCTTCACCGATATTTCCGCCCAGGCTGGGGTGGCCGGCGACGACTATAGCGCCAGCGCCGCCTTCTTCGATTACGACAACGACGGGGATCTGGACCTCTACGTCACCAACTACGTGATCTTTGACCTGGACAGGATGCCCGACGCGGCCACCCAGAAGAAGACCTGCGTGTTCATGGGCGGGGTCCAGGTCTACTGCGGCCCCAAGGGCATGCCAGGGGCTGCAGACGCGCTCTACCGCAACGAGGGCAACCTGCGCTTCACCGACGTGAGCGGTCCTTCGGGGGTCGCCGCGGCCAGCGAATACTACGGCCTGGGTGTGGTGCCGGAGGACTTCGACCTCGATGGCCACATGGACCTCTACGTCGCCGACGACGAAACCCCCAATCTGCTTTTCCATAACAACGGCGACGGCACCTTCACCGACATCGCCGTGGAGGCCGGAGTGGCCTACAACGGCGAGGGGGACGAGGAGGCTGGCATGGGGATCGACGCCGGCGACTGCGACAACGACGGCGACGCCGAC
>Ga0194121_10001034_pt1 | contig 48666 bp, 41 predicted proteins | sample TA2MahCa50mmetaG_FD_148609 | JGI IMG/M metagenome (GOLD analysis project Ga0194121, IMG submission 148609) | Freshwater microbial communities from Lake Tanganyika, Tanzania - TA2015020 Mahale Deep Cast 50m | ecosystem: Environmental > Aquatic > Freshwater > Lake | place: Tanzania: Lake...
ACACCGTCCGTCCGCACTCGAGCCTCGGCAATCTCACGCCGGCAGAGTTTGCCGCGCGAGGTCGATCAACAGAGCAACCAGGGGCCGTTCTCTAGAGACCGTTGGTCCGAGAAATGCCAGCAGGTCAGCGGCATGGCTTGGCTCTTCCTCCGGAGAACTGATCGACACTACCGCAGTTCGACGACTGGACGGAGCGACAGCAGAACTCATCCCGGAAGCTCTGGGGTGGCGCCCGCGCTCGTCCCTGGTTCGTCCGAGCGCTGGCGTAACCGAACGCGCTGCTGTTTGATTGCCGATCCGCGCCAACACCCAGCAACTGCCAACTGCGGATTTCATCGAGCACTCTACTCATGCGCATCTGGATCGTAGAGATCGGAGAACCGCTGCCCCTCGAGACGGGGAAGCGCCTGTTGCGGTACGGGCAGTTCAGTGCGTTTCTCGCCGCGCGGGGTCACGAGGTCACGTGGTTTGCTTGCGACTTCTCTCATGCGGTCAAGGCTCACGTCGCCCGCGTCGGCACGCATCGGCTGACCAACGGCGTTGCGCTGAAGGTTCTGCACGCGCCGGGGTATTCCGCGAACGTCTCGCTCGCGCGCTCTTGGCACCACCGAGCTTTCGCGCGCGCCCTAGCGGCCGACCTGAAGCACGAGACAACGCCACCCGATTTCATCCTGTGCCCGATTCCGACGATCGAGAACGCGGAGGTGATCCGAGACTACGCCGCGCGGCATCGGGTTCCGTACATCCTCGATGTGCGTGACAACTGGCCCGACGAACTCGTGCGGCGCGCGCCCTACCCGCTCCAGCTACTTGCACGCGCCGCGCTTCGCGGGCTGTTCTCGGCTGCGCGGGCGGCGGCGCGGGATGCGGCGTTCATCACGGGCGTTTCGAGGCTCCAGGTCGAGTACGGCCTGAGTCTGGCGGGCCGGCCCTTCGACGAGAGCCGCGATCATGTGTTCCACCACGGTTACACTCGCAGCGTGGTCGCGCCGGAAGCGCACAGGGATGCGATGGATTGGTGGAGAGAGCGCGGCCTACGAGCAGCGAAGGTCATCTCGTTCGTGGGCACTCTGGGCGTGAGCTTCGACTTCGAGCCCGTGTTTGCCGCAGCGCGACGGCTCTGGCGCGAGGGCCGCCGGGACATCCAGATCGTGGTTGCGGGAGATGGCGACGCGCGCGATGCCCTGGTTGGGCGTGGCAACGAGCTGATGCTGTTCCCCGGCTGGATCGACATGGCTCGCATCGACGCGCTGCTCGCCAACAGTGTTGCGGCAGTCGCGCCCTACATCCCAAATACGGCGATGTCGCTCCCGAACAAGTTCTTCGAGTACTTCGCGTACGGTCTTCCGGTGCTCTCCTCGTGCTCGGGTGAGAGTGCGGAGCTGATCGCCGAGCACGGGATTGGCATCCAATACGACCCCTCGACTCCGGACGACTTCTACAAATGCCTCTTGAGGATCACGGAGCATCCTGAGCAGGCGCGGGCGATGGGTCGGGCCGCGCTCTCACTCTTTTCGGCCCAGTTCGACCAGTCGCTGCTGTTCTCGGAGATGGAAAAGCGGATTCGTGGGGTCGCCCGATGCTGAGTCCCAGTCGCCTTCCACGAAGGGCAGGTGCGCTCCGATGACCCTCTCGACTCTCATAGCTCTCGTTTGAGCCTTACCGGCGCCCCCCCCTTCTCGAGCGACGCCTGGCAGGCCTCTAGAACACGAAGCACACGCAACCCGTTCGCCCCATCGGTGCGCGGCGGCTTGCGGTCGGCGATCGCGGCGAGAAAGGCCTCGCATTCGAGGCGCAGCGGCTCCGTCTCGCCGAAGAAGAGCGTCGTCTCCGCCGTCTGGCGCGGCACGAGCACGCCACTGCGCTGCTCGATGCCCTTGTCGTAGAGCTTCAGCTTTCCCTCCCGCGCGGTGTCATCGAAGACGGCCATCTTCTTGTCGCCGATCACCACGAGGCGTTGCTCCTTGTTCGGGTGCAACCACGAAACGAAGATGTGAGCGCGCACGCCTCCCGGGAACGCGAGGTTGGACACCGTGACGTCGGGGACACCTCGTGTCAGGTATTCGCCGCCAGAGGCGCTCACGACTTCTGGATCGGTTCCCACGAGCGACAGAATGATCGAGATGTCGTGCGGCGCGAAGCTCCAGAGGATGTTCTCCTCCGTACGCACCTTTCCCAGGTTCAGCCGGTTCGAGTACACGTATCGCAAGGAGCCCAGCTCGCCGCGCTCGACGAGGTCAGTCAGCAGCCGCACGGCCGGGTGGTATTCGAGCACGTGGCCGACCATCAGAATCCGGCCGCGCTCGCGGGCGAGCTCGAGTAGCACTTCGCCGTCCGCCTCGTGCAACGCGAGCGGCTTTTCGACGAATACGTCCTTGCCGGCGGCGAGCGCTGCGCGCGCGTGCTCGAAGTGCAGGGCAGCAGGGGTCGCGAGCACGACGCCCTCGATCGCGGGATCTGAGAGCACTTCTTCGTAGCTGCGCGTGGCGCGCACCGGCTTGTGCTGCGCTGCGATTCTCTCGAGTGTCGGGCCGTGACCATCGCACAGGGTGTGCAGTGCACCCAGCTGCGCAAAGTTGCGCGCGAGGTTCTTCCCCCAATAACCGACCCCTACGACTGCCACACCGCTCATCGCGTCCGCCTCGGTTCGCCTGGCCACCAAGCGCCGGCTGATGGATCTTGGCGAACTAAGCGGGAATCGGCACGAGCGCGGGCACGAATCTCCTCGAGCCCAAGCACGCTTCCATCGGGTCGAACTCCGTGCTCGCGGAGTCAAGATCGCTATCGTCGACGACGCGCGCGGTCGGAGGGCGGAGACTTCTGCGAGAGAGAGGGACGGAGCGCCGTGCACCCGCTGGCGGAAAAATTCCCGGGCGTCTTCCTGCACGAGAGCGTCTCGGTCGACCTACCCTGCGAGATTGGCGCCGGCACTCGCATCTGGCACTTTGGCCACGTGCTCGCAAACGCCCGCATTGGCAAGAACTGCTCGCTCGGGCAGAACGTGATGGTCGCCAGCGGCGTGGCGATTGGCGACGGCTGCAAGATCCAGAACAACGTCTCGCTCTACACCGGCGTCACACTCCAGGACTTCGTCTTTTGTGGGCCCTCGATCGTGTTCACGAACGTGCTGCATCCCCGCGCTGAGATCTCACGCAAAGACGAGTACGCGGCCACGCTGGTGAAGCGCGGCGCGACGCTCGGAGCAAACGCCACGATTGTGTGCGGTCGGATCATTGGCGAGTACGCGTTCATCGGTGCTGGCGCCGTCGTGAACCGCGACGTCCGGCCCTACGCGCTCATGGTCGGCACGCCGGCGAAGCGCATCGGCTGGGCGTGCCGCTGCGGCGAGACGCTGCCCAGGGGCCGCGGGGACGTGACGTGCCCCCGCTGCGCGAACGTCTACCGCCTGCTCGCCGACGACCTCGACGTCGTGCACGAGAATCAGTGAGCGCCACCAACGGCTGAGCCGCGCAAAGTTCAGACAGGAGAGGCCGGAACCCCGATGAAGCCCGTACCGATTCCACAGCTCGACCTGACGCCGCAGTACGAGACACTGCAGCACGAGCTCGCCGCCGCGATGAACAAGGTGCTCGAAGAGCAGAAGTTCATTCTCGGCCCAGAGGTCGGCATGTTCGAGCGCGAGCTCGCTGAATACTGCGACGCGCGGTACGCGGTGGCGTGCGCGAGCGGAAGCGATGCGCTGATCCTCGCGTTGATGGAGCTCGGGCTGCGGCCGGGCGACGCGGTGGCGTGCCCAACCTACACGTTCTTCGCGACGGCGGGTGCGATCGCGCGCTTGGGCCTTCGGATCGTGTTCACAGACGTCGATCCCTCCACCTACAACATGAGCCTCGAGACTCTCGAGCGCGCGTTGCTGAGCCGACCGAAGGTCAAGGCAGTAATCCCCGTGCATCTCTTCGGTCAAGCCTGCGAGCCCGAGCTCGACGACGCGATCCGTGCGCGAGGCGCAGCGATCGTGCACGACGCCGCGCAGGCGATTGGCGCGATCGACGCTCGGGGCTGCAAGCTGGGCTGCGCAGGCCTCGCGTGCTTCAGCTTCTTCCCGAGCAAGAATCTCGGTTGCTACGGAGACGGCGGTGCCCTGACGACTGGCGACCCGAAACAGGCCGAGCACCTGCGCCGCCTTCGGGCGCACGGGGCCGCGCAGAAGTACTTCCACGACGAAGTGGGCATGAACTCGCGCCTCGACACGCTGCAGGCGGCCGTGTTGCGCGTGAAGCTCCCGCACCTCGACGCGTGGAACACCGAACGCGCTCGCGCGGCCTCCCACTACGCGGCGCTGTTCGCGAGCGAAGGCGCTGCGGACTCGAGCGTGCCGCTCGCGGCCGGTGGCCTCGCGTTGCGCATCCCGCGTCCGCCAACGGAGCCCGCGCGCCACGTGTGGAACCAATACGTCGTGCGCGTGCCAGCCGCCAAGCGCGATGCGCTGAAGGAACACCTTGGCGCGTCGGGGATCGGCGCCAGCATCTACTACCCCAAACCGCTGCACCTGCAACCTTGCTTCGCAGCGCACGGCTATCAGGCCGGCGAGCTGCCGGTGAGCGAAGCTGCAGCGCTCGAGACGCTCGCGCTACCGATTTTTCCGGAGCTGACCGACGCGCAGATCGAGCGCGTGGTGAGCGAGGTCGTGGGTTTCCTGAAGAAGTGATCGCACAGCACTCCGCGCGGAAGATCGGCGCCGCGCGGTGGGAGCCCCGGAGGAATCGCTGACGCGTATGGCTGCGCACGAAGCACTGCCCGACTTGCAGAGCAACGGCAAACACTTCCTCGAGGGGATAGGAAGAACAAGCGCGATTTCCCGCTGGGTCGCGAACGAACGTTATGACAAATCCAGCACCGCCGGACCGTTTCGTCGCCTATAGGCGGGGAAATCAAGCCGATCCGGGTGCGGCGACGGGACGCCGCGCCCCCCGCCCTGCGAGCGGGCGCACGCCCGCCTTCCGCAGCCCGCCGCGGCGCTCGCGGCTCCTCAGGTGCGAAGGTGCGTCTCGAATCCGTCGTCCGCCCATAGCTCGTCGCTTCGCGGCGGCGTGGCCGGAGGCGCTCGCGTCGGCAGGCCGAGGCATCCGAGGATCGCGGCGACCGCATCTGGGGGAAGATGCGCCGAGATCACGCGCGTGCGGGCGCCGCAGCGGGGGCACGCGGACCCTGCGCTCACGCTTCGCGTCTACGCGCATGCACTTCGCGGGGAGGAAGCGGACCTCTCGTTCGCCAACTTCTCGGGTGCGCCCGTGGCATCCGACGCACCCGAACGGCCCCAGACGGCCCCTGCCCTCGCGGTCGCAGCGACCGCCGAGAGCGCACCGCGCCGAATTGCTGAGGGAACTCGCAGAGTTCGGCTGGCGCCCCCGGCCGGAGTCGAACCGACGACACGCGGTTTAGGAAACCGCTGCTCTATCCGTCTGAGCTACGGGGGCGAGCGCGCGGAACCTACCGGAGTCCGCGCTCAATACTTCAGCACCGCCTCGCAGCGCACGTCCATCGCCTGGCGCCCGCCGAGGGCCGAGAGCTCGATCAGGAAGCTCGCGCCGACCACTTCGCCGCCCGCCATGCGTGCGAGCTTCACGGCTGCCGCGGCGGTACCGCCGGTCGCGATCAGGTCGTCGACCACGAGCACGCGTTGTCCCTTCGAGACGGCGTCGACGTGCATCTCGACGCGGTCCTCGCCGTACTCGAGCGCGTACGACGCGGCAAACGTCTCGAACGGCAGCTTTCCCTCTTTGCGCACGAGCGCGAAGCCCGCGCCGAGGGCGAGCGCGACGGGCGCGCCGAAGATGAAGCCGCGCGACTCGATGCCGAGCACGCGCTGAACGCCGGCGCCGCGGAACGGCGCGGCGAGCGCGTCGATCGCCGCGCGCAGCGCCGGCTCGTGCAGCAGCAGCGGCGTCACGTCGCGGAACAGGATGCCCGGCTTCGGGAAGTCGGGGATGTCGCGAATCAAGCGCTTCAGGTCTTCGGCACTCACGGATCCCTCGCGTCGTGCAGCGCAGCGCGCGCAGTCATGGCAAATAGCGCAGCGGATTCCTCGGCTCCTCGCCGCGCCGCACTTCGAAGTGCACGATCGGAAAGCGCGCGCGCGCATTCCCGGTCTTGCCGACGTCGGCGATGTGTTGCCCGCGCTCGACGCGCTCGCCCTTCTCGACGTGGTTGCGCTTGTTGTGGGCGTAGGCCGTCGAGTAGAGCGCGTCGTGCTTCACCACGACGATGTTGCCGTAGCCGCCGAGGCGCCCCGAAAAGGTCACGACGCCGGGCGCCGAGGCCCACACGGGCGCGCCTTCGCGCGTGCTGATGTCGATGCCTTCGTGCGGGCGCCCATTGCGCACGCCGAAGCCCGAGGTGACGACGCCGTGCACGGGCCAGCCGAGCGCGAGCGCCTTCGCCTCGGCGTCGAGCTCGCGCGCGAGCGGCTCCCGCGGCGCGCTGCGCTTCGCGCCCGGGATGCGCAGCCGCGCGCCCACTTCGAGCGTGCGCGGGTCGCGGATGCCGTTCTCGCGCATCAGCGCGTCGACGCTCACGCCGTAGTGGAGCGCGATGCGGTAGAGGTTCTCGCCGCGCTGCACGACGTGAGTCGTCACGGGGCGCGCGGGCGGCGATTCGCAGGCGATGACCGCGCACGCGAGCAGCGCAGCGCACACGCAGCGCGCTGCGAACGCGCGGATGTGCCGCCAGCGCTCGCTTCCCACCTCGCCCCCTCGAAGTGCTCCCAACTTACGGAGCGGCGCGCTCGGGCGAAACCTCTTCCAGCTCGCGCCGCGCGGACTCGGGCACGAACAGCCACACGATCAGGATCGCGACGAGGAAGCCGGGCAGCAGCGCGCTGATCGCCGCCGCGTGCGAGCCGAGCACGTCGTAGAGCTTTGACTCGAGCATGAGCCCGAGCGAGCCGCCGAGCACCGCAGCCGCGAGGCGCGCGGAAGAGGCGGTGCTGCGATACGAGGTGGGGAACAGCTCGCTGCCGAGCGCGCGCAGAATCACCGCCGCGCCCTGCAGCGCGAACACCTGCGCGATCCAGAGCGGCACGATGATCCAGCCGCGCAGGTCGTAGAAGCCGGCGAACGCGAGGCCCGCGATCGCGAGCAGCACGATCAGCACCGGCCGCCGGCCCACGCGATCGCTCCAGATCCCCGCCGCCTGGTTGCCCGCGATCGCGAGCATGCCGCCGAGCAGGTAGAGGAGCGTGACCTGGCCCGGCGCGTAGCCGTGCACTTGTTGCAGCGTCTTCGCCATGAAGCCGACCGCCGCGCTGTTCGCGAAGTCGACCGAGAACGCGACGGCGAGCACGGCGCTGAGGCGGCCCGGGTATGCGCGGAACAGCGCCGCGAGCGGCTGCCACCACTTCGTGCCCGCGGTCTTCGTTGCGGCGAAGCGTGCGGTCTCTGGAAGATTGCGCCGCAGCCATGCGAGGCCGAGCAGCGGCAGCACGCCGATCGCGTAGAGCGCCCGCCAGCCGAACGGGACGTGCGCGACGATGCTGAGCGAGATCGCGGCGGCGCCGTGACCGAACGCGCCGAGCGCACCTAACAAGCCGAGGCCGAAGCCACGGTCCTTCGCGGCGAGCTCCTCGGTCACCACCACCATCGCGATCGCGGTCTCGGCGTAGAGAAACGCGCGCCCGAGGAACTGAAGCGCGGCGAACTCCTCGGGTGTGCGTGAGAACGCCGTCAGAAACGTCGTGATCGAGAAGCCGATCACCGTGATGAGGAGCAGCCGGCGGCGACCCACGCGATCCGCGATCACGCCCGCCGCGAGCGAGAGCAACACGCCCATGCGGATCCACGCCGAGATCGTGCCGATCTCGTTCTCCGCGACGCCGAGGCCCGCCTGGATCTGCACGAGCAGGATCGAGAGCAGACCCACGTCGAAATGATCGATGAACTCGGTCGCGCCGAGCAGCCCGAGGACTTTCCACTGCCGCGGTGTGAGGGCGGGCATGCGAGCGGGCCAAGGCACGACGCGGGTCCAGCGCGGTGCGCGTACGGGAGCGTCCTGCGGCGAGTTCGGGTCGGCTTGGCTCAATGACGCTCCGCGGGCACGCGCAAGCTATCGGCTCGCATAGCGCAAGTCCGCAGCGATCTCGCGCGAGTGCGGGCGTACGATGTGGCGCGATGCGTCGCAGCTCCGCACTCGCCCTCGCGCTCTTGCCCGCGCTCGCGCATGCCGAGCTGGGCGGGCGCATCGTCGACGCCGCGAGCGGCGCGCCGATCGCGGGCGCGCACGTCACCGCGGAGCGCGGCGACCCGGCCTATCGCGTCACGGTGTTCAGCGGGGATGACGGCGCGTTCGTGTTGCCGACGCCGGAGGGTGGCGACGCGTGGCGCGTGCGCGCGCGGCGCATCGGCTGGGAGGACGCGTGGCTCGACGCCGTAACAAGCGGCCCGCTCGAGCTGCGCGCGACTCGCCACACGCGCGCCGGCGAGGTCGCCGCGCAGCTTCCCGCGCACCACTGGTACGCGCTCGCGATGCGCGACCTCGGCGCGAGCGAGCAGCACCTGCTGAAGCGCGAGTGCACGTACTGCCACCAGCAGGGCGCGCCGTGGACGCGGCGCGTTCGCAGCACGGAGGACTGGGAGAAGATCCTCGCGCTGATGGGCCGGCGCGGCGCGATGCTGCCGAGCGCCCTGCGCGCGCGCGTGCCGGATCTGTTCAACGCGGCATACGACCCGAAGCACGCGGTGCCGGCGCTCACCCGCGGCTGGGAGAACGCGGAGCGCTTCGCGCCGCCGCCGCCCGCCGAGGTGCGCCGCGCCGTCATAGAGGAGTGGGACCTCGGTGGTCGCGCCTCGATGCAGCACGATGTGATCGCGCACCCGGACGGGACGCTCTACTCGGTCGATGGCGCACAGGACGCACTGTTTCGCCTCGATCCGCGCGCGGGCGACGGCCAACGCGAGTCATGGCCCGTCGAGGTCGCGGGCGTCGCGCTCGGTGGGATCTTCGGCGGCGAAGACCGCCCGCCGTCGCAGGCTTCGAGCGCGCACGTCGGCCCGCACTCGCTGCAGGTCGCTCCCGACGGCGCGGTCTGGATCACCCTCGCGATCGGCAATCGCCTCGCGCGCTTCGATCCGAAGTCGAAGACGTTTGCGATCCACGAGGTCGCGGACGGGATCTATCCGCACACGCTGCGCTTCGATCGCAAGGGGCGCATCTGGTACACGATGAGCGCCTCGAACCACGTCGGGCGCTTCGATCCCGTAACAAGCAAGCAAGCCCACGTGCGGCTGCCCGCGCGCACGCTCGCGCAGGAAGTCGTGCTGCGGCTCATGCCGGCGATGTTCTGGCTCGACGAAAAGTTCGACGCGATCAACCTGCGCGGCGACGCCTCGGAGTCCGCCGACGGCTTCAACATGCCCGTGCCCTACGGGATCGACATCGCGCCCGACGGCGGCGTGTGGTTCTCGCAGCTGAACGAGAACCGCATCGGCCGCATCGATCCCGAGACGCTCGCCGTGAAGCTGTGGGAGACGCCGTTCCCCGGCCCGCGGCGCCTGCGCTTCGACGCGAAGGGCCGCCTCTGGATCCCGAGCTTCACGACGGGACACATCGCGTGGTTCGATCCTGCGACGGAGCACTTCGAGCAGATCGCGCTGCCGACGCAGCCGCTCGCGGGCGAGACGCCGTACGCGCTCGCGATTCACCCCGTCACGCAGCACGTGTGGGTGTGCGGCACGAACAGCGACACGCTGATTCGCTACGAGCCCGACGCGAAGCGCTTCACGGTGTATCCGCTGCCGACGCGCGTGACGTACACGCGCGAGCTCGACTTCGACGCCGAGGGCCGCGTTTGGACGAGCAACTCGAACTCGCCCGCGTGGCAGATCGAGCGCGGGCAGCCCGTCGTGATTCGCCTCGATCCGGCCCGGTGACTTCGCTCGCCTGCGGCTCGCTGCGCGCGCGGCTGCGCAGTGCTTGCGGCCTCGCGCTTGCAGTCGGCGCTCTCGCGCTTGCGGCGTGCGGCGCACCGAGCTTCCAGCGCGAGCCGAGCGCGCCGGCCGCGGGCTGGTCGCACTGGGGCGGCGATGCGGCCGGCACGAAGTTCTCGGCGCTCGGCGAGATCACGCCTGCGAACGTGGGTGCGCTGGAGCTCGCCTGGAGCTTCCGCACCGGCGACTGGGACCCGAGCGGCGAGCTGCGCACGTCGTTCCAGGCGACGCCCGTCCTGCACGATGGCGCCCTCTACTTATGCTCCCCGTTCAACCGCGTGTTCGCGGTGGACGCCGAAACTGGTCGCTCGCGCTGGGCTTTCGATCCCGCGCTCGAGCGCGACGGCCACGGCCTCGTGTGCCGCGGCGTGACGTTGTGGCACGACCCCGCAGCCGCCCCCGATGCGGCCTGCGCGGTGCGCGTCTTCACCGCCACGAACGACGCGCGGCTGATCGCGCTCGATGCGAAGAACGGCAGGCCGTGCGCGGACTTCGGGGCGAACGGGGAAGTCGAGCTCGAGCGCGGGCTCGGCGCGGTTTCGCCCGGCGAGGTGCGCGTGACCTCCCCGCCCACCGCGATCCGCGACGTGATCGCGACGGGGCACCAAGTATCGGACAACCAACGCTTCGACATCGCGGGCGGCGTCGTGCGCGGCTTCGACGCGCGCACGGGCGCGCTGCGCTGGGCGTTCGATCCAGCGCCGCCGGGCACGCCCGAGCTTCCAGCCGCGGCAGACGGCTCGCCGCAGTTCCATCGCGGCACGCCGAACGCGTGGGGCGTGTTCGCGGCGGACGAAGCGCGCGACCTGCTCTTCATCACGACGGGCAACCCGAGCAACGACTTCTTTCGCGGCGACACGCGCGGCGCGATCGACCACTACCGCAGTGCCGTGATCGCGCTGCGCGGCGCGACGGGCGAAGTCGTGTGGCGCTTTCAGACCGTGCACCGCGATCTCTGGGACTACGACGTGGGCGCGCAGCCGACGCTGCTCGAGCACGCGGGCGCGCCAGCGCTCGCCGTCTCCACGAAGGCGGGCCATGTGTTCTTGCTGAATCGCGAGACCGGCGAGCCGCTGCACAGAGTCGAGGAGCGCGCGGTGCCGCAGACCGACGTGGCCGAGGAGCGCACCGCGGCGACGCAACCCTTCCCCACGTTTCCGCCCCCGCTCCATCCGCACGGCGTGCGCGAGGAAGACCTGTTCGGCCTAACACCTTGGGACCGCGCCGCGTGCCGCGAGCTGCTGGCCGCGTCGCGCAACGAGGGCGCCTTCACGCCGCCGAGCCTCGCCGGCGCCGTGCAGTTCCCCGGCGTCGCGGGCGGCGTGAACTGGGGCGGCAGCGCGCTCGACCCGGGGCGCGAGCTGTTGTTTCTCGCGCAGTCGCGCATCGCGATGATCGAGCAGCTCGTGCCGCGCGGGCACGCCCTCGCCTTCGGCCCGCGCACGCGCGACCGCTGGCTCGTGCCCATGGCGGGCGCGCCGTATGCCGCGATCCAGCGCGTGTTCACTTCGCCGCTCGGCATCCCGTGCACGAAGCCGCCGTGGTTCGAGCTGGTCGCGATCGACCTCGCGCACGGCGATGTCGCGTGGCGCGCACCGCTCGGCACCACGCGTGGCAGTGCGCCGTGGCCGTTCTGGCTGCCGTGGGCGCCGCCGGGAATGGGCGGGCCGCTCGCGACGCAGAGCGGTCTCGTCTTCATCGGCGCCGCGATGGACGGCTACCTGCGCGCCTTCGACGCCGCGAGCGGCGCCGAGCTCTGGCGCGCGCACCTCCCCGCCGGCGCCCACGCGAACCCGCTGACCTACCGCGCGCGGCCCGGCGGCCGGCAGTTCGTGGTGATCGCCGCGGGCGGCCACACCAGCATCCCGAGCGAGCGCGGCGACTGGCTGCTGGGGTTCGCGCTGCCGGAGTGAACGAGCGTTCGCGCGCGCGAAGCGTCGCGCACCCGAAGCGGGGCACTCGGGGAGGCGAAGCCGCGCACTCGGGGACGTTCCGCAAGAAAGTAAAGCAGGAGCTTCTTTACTTACTTGCGGAGCGTCCCCGGTCTGGCGCACGCGATTTCCTCTGCGGGGCTCACAAGCGTCCGCGGCGCGTGAAGCGGAGCGCTCCACCTCGGGGACGTTCCGCAAGAAGGTAAAGCGGGAGTTTCTTTACTTACTTGCGGAACGTCCCCGGTTTGGCGCACGCGATTTCCTCTGCCACGGGGCCTACGCTGCGCTCCAATGCGCGACATCCCGAATCTGCTTGACGCCGCGACCTTCGCCTCCGGTCCGCCCTACGAGGCGTTTCGCACGCTGCGCCGTGAGGCGCCCGTGTACTGGCATCCGCACACGGGCGCGGGCGGGTTCTGGGCGATCACGCGACATGCGGACGTGCTGGCGGTCTCGCGCGACTCCGCGCTCTTCTCGTCCGCGCGGAAGGGCTACATGCCCACGCCCGAGGCGGATCCGGTCGGGCTCGAACAGTCGCGGCTCATGTTGTTGGGGATGGACCCGCCGCAGCACACGCGCCTGCGCTCGCTCGTGAATCGCGGCTTCACGCCGCGCCGCGTCTCAGCCCTCGAGCCGCGCATCCGCGCGCTCTGCAAGCAGATCGTCGACGCCGTGCTGCCGCGCGGCGAGTGCGACTTCGTGACGGACATCGCCGGCGAGCTGCCGAGCTACCTGATCGCGGAGCTCGTCGGCATTCCACTCGAGGACGGGCGCAAGCTCTACGAGCTCACCGAGATCATGCACAGCGCCGACAACGCGCCCGAATCCGCGCAGGCCGTCGCGGAGATGTTCGCCTACAGCGCCGGCGTGCGCGCCGCGAAGCGCGCGAACCCGGGCAGCGATCTCGCGAGCGTGCTGCTCTCGTCCGAGCTCGACGGCTCGCGGCTCAGCGACCTCGAGTTCGACCTGTTCTTCTTGTTGCTGATCAACGCCGGCGGCGACACCACGCGCAACCTCGTCGCGTCGGGCATGCAGGCCCTGATCGATCACCCCGAGCAGCTCGCCGCGCTGCGCAAAGAGCGCACGCTTCTCGACACCGCGATCGAGGAGATGCTGCGCTTCACCACGCCCGTCGTGCAGTTCCAGCGCACCGCCACGCGCGACACCGAGCTCAGCGGGGTGAAGATCCGCGAGGGCGAACCGGTGGTGATCTTCTACCCCTCGGCGAATCGCGACGAAGAGGTGTTCGCCGAGCCCGACCGCTTCGACATTCGCCGCGATCCGAACCCCCACGTCGCGTTCGGCGGCGGCGGCTCGCACTTCTGCCTCGGCGCGAGCCTCGCGCGACTCGAGATCGCCTGCATGTTCGACGAGCTGCTGGATCGCGTGCACGACCTCGAGAACGCGGGGCCGGTGGAGCGCCTCCATTCGTGGTTCATCAACGGCCCGCGCCGGATGCCGGTGCGCTTCCGCGCGGCGCGCGTGTGAGCCATCGCGCGAAGGCAGCGCTGGTCCTCGCAGCGCTGATGCTCGTGGTGTACGGACGCTCGCTGTTCGCGGGCTTCGTCTACGACGACTGGCTGCACGTCGTGGACGAGCCGGTGCCCGAGAGCTTCTCGCAGCTGGCGCGCATCTTCGCGGAGCCGATGTCGCCGCTGGTGCCGTACTACCGGCCGATCCCGCGGCTGCTCAACGTCGCGCAGAAATGGCTCCACGGTGCGAACCCGCTGCCGTTTCACGCGCTGAATCTCGCGCTCGGCTTCGCGTGCGCTTGGGCGCTCCGTGCGCTGCTCACGCGCCCCGCGCTCGGCGTGAGCGCGCGCGCTTCGAGCGCGGCGGCGCTGCTGCTCGCGGTGCATCCGATCGCGTCGGAGTGCGTGATTCCGATCGCGTCGGGACGCGAGACGCTGCTGCCCACGCTCTTCACGCTGCTCGCTCTCGGCGGCTACCTGCGCGGCGATTCGCGCGGGCGCGCACTCGCGGTGGCTTGGTTCGCGCTCGGGATGCTCTCGAAGGAGCAAGCGATCGCGACCCCTCTGTTGTTAGGCCTCGCGGACGCGCTGCGCATCGCGCCCGATCCCCCGCGCGGGCCGCGCGCTTGGCTCGCGCGCTACCTGCCGCACGCGGCCGTCGTCACCGCGTACGTCGCGCTTCGCTCCGTCGCGGTGCCTGCCGGCGCGAATCCCGAGCTCGCGCTGCTCTCGCGCCCCGAAGGTCCGCTGCTGTCGCTGCTCTACCACGTGCAGACGACCCTCGCTCCGTTCTTCGCCGTCGTGTACGAGCCGACGCTCGCGGTGTGGTGGTCGCTGCCGCGTACGCTCTTCGCGCTTCTCTGCGCGAGCGTGCTGACCCTGCTCGCGATGCGCCGAGACCGGGGGCGAGCGCTGTGGTTTCTCGCGCTGATCGGGCTCTCGATCGCGCCCACCGCGAACGTCTTCGTGCAGGAGCCCGGCTTTGCGGAGCGCTGGGGCTTTGCAGCGCTCGCGGGCTGGGCGGGACTCGGGGTCCTCGCGGCGGGCGCACGCATGCCGCGCGTCGCGCGCGGCGTCGCGGCAGTCGCGCTGACCGCGTTCGCCGCGCTGACTCTCGTGCGCGCTCCCGCCTACCACACCGACGCCGCCTTCCTCGCCCAGTGGCGCGCCACCAATCCCACCTCGCTCCAGGCCTGGATCAGCACCGGCGAAGCCGCGGAGCGCGCAGGCGACTACGACGGCGCGATCGCCGCCTACGATCGCGTGCTCTTCCTCGCGCCCGACACCGCGCTCGCGCACGCGTCGCTCGCGATCGCACTCGGCGCCCAAGGCAAGCTCGCCGACGCGCAGCAGCACGCCGAGCGCGCCGTCGCACTCGATCCGCGCGACGCCGAGAGCTGGAGCAATCTCGGCGGCCTGCGCGCACAGCGCGGCGACCTGGCGGGCGCGATCACCGACTACGAGCGCGCGCTCGCGCTGCGCCCCGAGCTCGCGAGCGCGCACAACAACCTCGCGCTCGCGCTGCGCGCGCGCGGCGATCTTGCAGGCGCGCGCGCGCACTTCGAGCGCGCCCTCGGCGCGCAGCCGCAGCTCGCGGAAGCGCACGCGAACCTCGGTAGCCTGCTTGCACAGCTCGGCGACCGCGCGGGCGCCGAGCATCACCTGACGCGCGCGCTCGAGCTCGATCCAGCGCTCGCCCCAGCACGCGCGGCGCTCGATCAGCTGCAGCGCGCCCGCTGAGGCGGCGCCGGCCAATCGGGGTCTGGCACGAAGTGGCGCTCGCTCAGCTGAACGTGATCACGCTGCGCGCGACTTCGCCCTTCTTCAGGTCCTCGAACGCGGCATTCACGTCAGCGAGCTTGATGCGCTTGCTGATCAGGTCGTCGAGGTTGAGGCGGCCCTGCTTGTAGAGCTCGATGAAGCGCGGCATGTCCACGCGGAACGCGTTGCTGCCCATGCTCGAGCCCTGGATGCGCTTCTCGAACAGGAAGTCGACGCCGTGCAGCTCGATCTTCTGGCCGACCGGGATCATGCCGATCACCGTGGCGGTGCCGCCGTTGCGCAGCATCTCGAACGCCTGCTCGGCGGTGCGCTTCAGGCCGATCGCCTCGAACGAGAACTCGACGCCGCCGCCCGTCAGCTCCTTCACCTGCGCGACGGGGTCGCCCGTCTTCGCGTTGACGCCGTCGGTCGCGCCCATGCGCTTCGCGAGCTCGAGCTTCGACGGCACCGTGTCGACCGCGATGATGCGCGACGCTCCCGCGATGCGAGCGCCCTGAATCGCCGCGAGCCCGACGCCGCCGCAGCCGAGCACCGCGACCGTCGAGCCCGCCGGAATGCGCGCCGTGTTCATCACCGCGCCCGCGCCCGTCATCACGCCGCAGCCGATCAGGGCGGCGCGATCGAGCGGCATCTCGGGGTCGATCTTCACGACCGCGTTCTCGTGGACGAGCATCTGCTCCGCATACGAGGAGAGATCGAGGAACTGCCACACCGGCGCGCCGTCTTTCGAGAGGCGCGGCTTCCCGCCGGGCTGGCGCTGCGTCTCGCCCTTTCCCGCGCAGAGCGCCGGCCGGCCCTTGGTGCAGTAGTCGCAGTGGCCGCAGAAGACGGAGAGGCACGTGATCACGTGATCGCCCGGCTTCACGTAATGAACTTCGCTGCCGACCTTCTCGACGATGCCGGCCGACTCGTGCCCGAGTACGGCAGGCATCGGGTACTGGTAGGCGCCGTTCTGGAAGTGCAGGTCGCTGTGGCACACGCCCGCGGCGACGGTGCGCACGAGCACCTCGTGCGGCGCGGGGTTGTCGATCGTCACGTCCTCGATCGAGAGCGGCTTGTTCACTTCGCGCAGAACGGCGGCCTTCATCGCGGGCTCCTTGGGGGTGGGGGCGCGTCACGCTATCGCGCCTCCACGCACGCGCTCCAGATCTGGGAGCCCGCTCAGCCCGCGCGCGGCGGGGTCAGCACCGCGGTGATCGCGCCGTCCACGGCCAGCGTCGCGCCGCTCACGTAGCTGGCGTCGTCGCTCGCGAGGAAGAGCGCGGCGGCGGCGATCTCCTCGGGCCTGCCGAGCCGCCGCAGCGGCACGTGCTCGCCGGCGCGAGCAGCGCCGCCAGGCAGCGTCTTCAAGTACTCCGCGAACACGGGCGTGAGGATCGGGCCCGGGGCGATCGCGTTGACGCGGACGCCGAGCGGCCCGTACTCGAGCGCGAGGTTGCGCGTGAGCGAGAGGATCGCGGCCTTCGCCGCCGAGTACGCGTGCAGGCCCTCGGACGCGAGCAGCGCGCCGCCGGACGACACGTTGATCAGCGCGCCGCTCGCCTGCGCCTTCATCACGCGCAGCGCGGCTTGGCAGCCGAACCACGCGGTATCGAGATTGCGCGCGAGCTCGGCGCGGTAGGCGCGCTCGTGGGTCGCCTCGAATGGCGTCGGCATGCCGCCGCCCGCGTTGTTCACCCACACGTCGAGGCGCCCGAAGCGCGACGTCGCGAGTGCGGCCGCGGCATCCGCCACCGCGGCGCTGCCCATGTCGCCCACGTGCGTCTCGATGCCCGCGCCGCGCGCGCGCAGCTCGCTCGCGAGCGAAGCGAGCCCCGCCTCCGCGATGTCGTTCGCGACGACGGCGGCGCCTTCCGCCGCGAAGCGCAGCGCCATCGCGCGACCGATGCCCGATCCCGCGCCGGTGATCACCGCGACCCTGCCTTCGATGCGTCCTGCCATCTCCGTCTCCGCCGCGCGAGCGTGCCGCAGCTGCGATAACACCGCGCGCGCTGTTCGTGGAGAGCACGCGTGCACGAGAACGACGATCCGTGGCAGCCCGGACCGCGGCCCGCGTGGGTGCGCTCGCTCCATGCCGCGGTCGACCCGCGCTGGATCTCGCTGAACGCGGACGAGCTGCTCGATTCGGCGCGGCGCGAGACGGGCCTCGACGACTTCGGCGGCGACGAGTTCCTCACGCCCTACCGAATCTTCCTGCGCGCGTGCGAAGACGAGGCGAAGCTGCACGCGCTCGGCCGCATGCTCGTGCGCGGCGACGTGCTGACGTGGCTGACGAATCGCCTGCGCCTCACCGATGCGCGGAGGCACGATCCCGCGATCGCCGCGCAGCGCATCGAGCGCCCGATCTTCATCACGGGCCTACCGCGCACCGGCACGACGATTCTGCACGAGCTCTTGATGCTCGACCCGACTAGCCGCGTCCCGCTGCACTGGGAGGTGCGCCTGCCCTGCCCCGCGCCCGAGGCCGCGAGCTACGCGAGCGATGCGCGCATCGCGCGCGCGGAGGAGGAGCTCCAGCTCTGGAACCACATCGTCCCCGAGTACCGCGCGATGCACGAGCTGGGCGCGCGCATTCCGGTCGAGGACATCCAGATCACGCCGCCGAGCTTCGTGAGCGACGAGCTGATGGGCCGCCACATCGTGCCGAGCTACGCCGCGTGGTACGCGAGCGCCGACAAGTCCGTCGCCTTCGCGTTTCACCGCCGCTTCCTCCAGCACCTGCAATCCCGCCATGCGCGCGCGCGCTGGGTGCTGAAGTCGCCGTCGTGGCTCGGCCTTCTGCCCGTGTTGTTCGGCGAGTACCCCGACGCGCGCGTGGTGATCACGCACCGCGATCCGCTGAAGGTGCTGCCCTCGGTCGTGAGCATTCTCTACTCGACGGCGTTCGTGCGCAGCGATGCGGTGGACGCCGAGATGTTCAAGGGCTGGTTCTCGCCCGAGACCTGCCGCGCGCTGCTCGACGCGATGGGCGCGTTCCGCGACTCGGGCGCGATCCCGCAGAATCAGTTCTGCGACGTGCTCTACGCGAACGTCGTGCGCGACCCGGCGCGCGCGGTCGAGCAGATCTACGCGCGCTTCGGGCTGCCCTTCACGCCGGAGCTGGCGGCGCGCATTCGCGACTACGCCGCCGCGAAGCCACGCGGCAAGCACGGCACGCACAAGTACGACTTCGCCGCGCTCGGCCGCAGCGCGGGCGAAGAGCGCGAGCGCTTCCGCACGTACCAGGAGCGCTTCGGCGTTCCGAGCGAGGGCTGACCCATGAGCGAGCGAGATGACGTCGCGACGGGCGGCACGGGGCTGCGCGGCGACGCGCTGAAGAAGCTGCGGCGCCCGCGGCGCGCGGAGGCCGAGCAGCGCGCGCGCCTGCTCGACGGACGCGCGTGGGAGGATTTCTGCCGCGACCTCGCGGCGGCGGGCAAAGCGGTGCTCGACTTCCCCCTCGCGAGCGCCGAGAGCGACGCGCTGCGCGCCGAGGGCTTCCGCTACTTGTTAGGGCTCGTCCGCTCCGGCCTCTACAACGCGCTCGAGCTCGCCGAGCCGGGCGCACCCCGCTGGATCCGCAACCCCGACTCGCAGGCGAAGTGGGGCGCGGAGAATCCCGACAACCAGTACCTGTGGGCGCGCGTCGATCCGCGCGGCACGTATCGCGTGTTCGGCGAGCGCCGCAGCGTGTATGACTTCCTGCTCGAAGTGAAAGAGGGCCACATGCAGCTCGGCGACGACCGCGTGTTCGCGGCCGTCACGTGCAAGGACCTTCACTTCGACGCGAGCGGCGCGTTCTCCGTGCTGCTCGCGCCCGAGCGGCCCGCCGGATACGCGGGCGACTTCGTCCCGCTGCATCCCGACGGCTCCTACCTGCAAGTTCGCCAGTACCTGCTCGAGTGGGAGCGCGAGACGCCCGCGAGCTTCTTCATCGAGCGCGTGGGCGGCGCAGCGCCCGCAGACCTGACCGCCGCTGCGATGGCGGACCGACTCGACCTCGCCGGCGAGTGGACGCTCACGACGACGCGCTTCTGGATGGAGTGGGTGGAGCAGCTGCGCGACGCGTGGAGGCCCGGCGAGATCGCGGCAGCGCGGCGCTTCGTGGGCGGCGCGCCGGACATTTTTTACGGAAACGACTGGTACAAGCTCGCCGACGACGAGGCGCTCATCTTCGAGAGCGAGCTGCCGGACGCGCGCTACTGGCAGATCGAGCTGTGCGATCCGTGGTTCAAGACGCTCGAGTTCGCGTCGCGCCAGACCAGCCTCAATCACAACCAAGCGCGCGTCGACGCCGACGGCCGCTTCCGCTGCGTGATCGCGCACCGCGACCCCGGCGTCGCGAACTGGCTCGATACGTGCGGCAATCGCGAGGGGATGATCCAGTACCGCTGGATCTGGACGCGCACGAACCCGCAGCCGCGCGTGCGCTGCGTGAAGCACGCCGCCATCGCGCAGCATCTCCCGGCGGCGACGGTGCGCGTCACGCCCGAGCAGCGACGAGCGGCGATCTCGGTGCGCGAGGCGCACGTGCGGCGGCGGGAGCCAGCGGCGTAGTGGGCGGCGCCGCGAGCCGCGCACCAGGGACGTACCTGCACATCGACACGCACCTGGGACGTACGTGCAGATCGAATTCGGTGCACGTACGTCCCAGGTGCGCGTCCCCCGCGCTACGCGGCGCTGATGTCGAGCACGCTGCGCGCGACCTTGCCGCTGCGCATCAGGTCGAAGCCCTTGTTCACCTCGTGCAGCGAGAGGCGCTGGCTCACGAGCCCCGACAGGTCGATGCGGCCCTGCAGGAACAGGTCCACGAGCTTCGGCATGTGCTCGCGGAAGTTCGCGCTGCCGTACATGCAGCCGATCGCCTTCTTCTCCATCAGGAAGCCCACGCCGTTCAGCTTCACCTCGGAGCCGAGCGGCATCATGCCCACGATCACCGCGGTGCCGCCGTTGCGGATCATCTCGAACGCCTGCGTCGCGGCGGCCGGGCTGCCGATCGCTTCGAACGCGTACTCGGCGCCGAGTCCGTTCGTGAGCGTCTTCACCGCGGCGACCGGATCGTCGGTCTTCGCGTTGATGGTGTGCGTCGCGCCGAACTTCTTGGCGAGATCGAGCTTCCCGTCCACCACGTCGACCGCGATGATCTGGCTCGCGCCGGCGAGCTTGCAGCCCTGGATCACGTTGAGGCCGATGCCACCGCAGCCGATCACCACGCAGATCGCGCCGCCCGGCACCTTCGCGGTGTAGAGCGCGGCGCCGATGCCGGTCATCACGCCGCAGCCGATCAGCGCGGCCTCGGCCATCGGCATCTCGGTGGGGATCTTCACCACGCCTTGCTGCGACGTGATCATGTACTCGGAGAACGAGCCCACGTTCGAGAACTGAAGGACGGGTCCGCCCTTCCACGTGAGCCGGCTCGCTGACGACGCCTGAATCGCGGGGTCGTTGCACAGGTGGGGCGTGCCGCGCAGGCAGTAATAACAAGTGCCGCAGAACGGCCGGAAGGACATGATCACGCGATCGCCCTTCTTCACGTAGGTCACGCCGTCGCCTACTTCTTCGACGACGCCCGCGGCCTCGTGGCCGAGCACGGTCGGCAGCGGCAGCTGCCAGAGGCCGTCGACGAAGTGCATGTCGGAGTGGCACACGCCGCTGCACACGGTGCGCACGAGCACCTCGCCCGCCACGGGCTTGCGCAGCTCCACCTCCTCGATCGTGAGCGGCTCGTGGGGCTTCTGGTAGATGGCGGCCTTGATCTTCATCGCGACGTGCACCTCGTGTCGCCGCCCGGGAGTGAGCGGCGGGAAGCGCGAATAGTTGCGCGGGTTGCACGCGCGCGAAACCGCCCGCGCGGAGTTTCGCGTGCGCCTCCGTTACGTTGCGCCGCCTTCGGGGGACCGGGATGAGCGCCGCCGCGGAGCCGAGCAAGCCGCTCGACTTCATTCGCCAGATCATTCGCGACGACCTCGCGTCGGGGAAGCACGCGAGCGTCGTGACGCGCTGGCCCCCCGAGCCGAACGGCTACCTGCACATCGGCCACGCCAAGGCGATCTGCCTCAACTTCGGCGTCGCCCAAGAATTCGGCGGGCGCTGTCACATGCGCTTCGACGACACGAATCCCGCCGCCGAGAGCGACGAGTTCGTCGCGGCCCAGCAGCAGGACGTGCGCTGGCTCGGCTTCGACTGGGGCTCGCATCTCCACTTCACGAGCGACTACTTCCCGCGCCTCCACGCCTTCGCGGTCGACCTGATCCGCCGCGGCAAGGCGTTCGTGTGCGACCTCAGCTCGGAGGAGATCGAGGCGCACCGCGGCACGCTCACCGAGCCGGGCCGGAACAGCCCGCATCGAACGCGCTCGGTCGACGAGAACCTCGCGCTGTTCGCCGCGATGTCGCGCGGCGAGTCGCGCCCCGGCGAGCGCACGCTGCGCGCGAAGATCGACATGGCCTCGCCGGACATGCCGATGCGCGACCCGATCATCTACCGCGTCGTCGATGCACCCCATCACCGCACCGGCACCACCTGGCGCGTCTACCCGATGTACGACTTCGCGCACTCGCTCTCGGACGCGATCGAGGGCATCACGCACTCGCTCTGCTCGCTCGAGTTCAAGCCGCGCCGGCCGCTCTACGAGTGGATCCTGGCCGCGCTCGACTTGCCCGAGCCGCGCCCGCAGCAGATCGAGTTCGCGCGGCTCAACCTCTCGCACACCGTGATGAGCAAGCGCTTCCTGAAGCAGCTCGTCGACGACGGGCGCGTGCGCGGCTGGGACGATCCGCGCATGCCGACGATCGCGGGATTGCGCCGGCGCGGCTACACGCCCGAGTCGATTCGCAGCTTCGCCAGCGGCGTCGGCCTCCAGAAGCGCGACAACGTGATCGAGCTCGCGCGCCTCGAGTTCGAGATCCGCGAGCACCTGAACAAGACCGCACCGCGCCGCATGGCCGTGCTGCGCCCGCTGAAGCTCGTGATCGAGAACTACCCCGAAGGCCCCGGCGAAGAGCTCGACGCGATCAACAACCCCGAAGACGCGAGCGCGGGCGCGCGCAAAGTGCCGTTCGCGCGCGAGCTGTGGATCGAGCGCGAGGACTTCGAGGAAACGCCGCCGAATGGCTTCCACCGCCTCTACCCCGGCAACGAGGTGCGCCTGCGATACGCCTACTTCGTGAAGTGCGTGGGCGTGGAGAAGAACGCGGCGGGCGAGATCACGAGTGTGCGCTGCACGTACGACCCCGCGACGCGCGGCGGCGATTCGCCGGACGGGCGCAAGGTGAAGGGCACGCTGCACTGGGTCTCGGCGCAGCACGCGGCGGCCGCAGAGGTGCGGCTCTACGACACGCTCTTCAGCGCGGCGGAGCCCGGCTCGGCTCACGACGGCGACTTTCTCGCGGACCTGAACCCCGCCTCGCTCGAAGTGCTCGCGCGCGCGTACGTCGAGCCGAGTCTCGCGGACGTTGCCGCCGGGCTGCGCGTGCAGTTCGAGCGCACGGGCTACTTCTGCGCCGACCCCGACTCGCGCCCGGGTGCGCCCGTCTTCAACCGCACCGTCGGACTCCGCGACTCTTGGGCGAAGGTTTCTGCGGCTGGCGCGCGAGGCCGGTGATAGGATCGCGCCGCGCGCTCTCCTTGTGATTCGTGTATTCGGAGAACGCCGAGCGCGCGGGGGGAACGCATGATCGGCAACATCAAGGTCATCAGCGGCACCGCGCACCCGCAGCTGGCGCGCGACATCTGCAGGCACCTCGGGATCGATCTCTGCCCGTCGAGCGTGGTGCGCTTCTCGAACGAGAACATGCTCGTGCAGATCGAAGAGAACGTGCGCGAGGCGGACGTGTTCGTGATCCAGCCCTCGTGCGCGCCGGTCTCCGACGGCATCGTCGAGCTGCTCATCACGATCGACGCGCTCAAGCACGCGAGCGCGGGCCGCATCACCGCGGTGCTCCCCTACTTCCCTTACACGCGCTCGGACAAGAAGGACCGGCCGCGCATCTCGATCACCGCACGGCTGATGGCCGACTTGTTGGAGACCGCCGGCGCGGACCGCGTGCTCACGATGGACCTGCACTCGCCGCAGGTGCAGGGCTTCTTCCGAATGCCCACGGACCAGCTCAACGCCGCGCCGATCCTGTGCGACCACCTGCGCTCGACGCGCGATCTCTCGAACTACGTGCTCGTCGCCGGCGACGTCGGCGAGTCGAAGGAGATCGGGGCCTACGCCAACCGGCTGAACCTTCCGATCGCGATCGTCGACAAGCGCCGCTACGGCGACGACGACAACGCGCGCGCCACGAACCTGATCGGCGAGGTCGAGGGCAAGCACGCGCTCATCATCGACGACGAGATCGCGACGGGCGGCACGCTGATGGAGGCGACGCAGTTCGTGCTGCAGCGCGGCGCGCTCTCGGTCGAGGCCGCGTGCGTGCACGGAGTGCTCTCGGGCAAGGCGATCCCGCGTCTCGAGGCTTCGCCACTGAAATCGCTGATCGTGACGGACTCACTGCCGCTGCCGCCGGAGAAACGCGTGGACAAGGTCCACGTGCTGTCGGTGGCGCGCCTATTCGCCGACGCGATTCGCGCCATCCACGACGGCAGCTCGATCTCGCGCCTGTTCCGCTAGCGAGCGCAGCGCGCAGCGAGGCGAAGCCGAGCGAGCTGGGCCCCGGCTCCGGTCGCCGCATCCAGGTCGGCCTCGTTGCCAGCGAGCTAGGCGGGGACCTCGCTCACGAGCAGCGCGTTCTGGCCGACGTGCGGCGAGAGCTGATCGCGCAGAATCTGCTCGAGGCGCAGCTGCTGCGCGCTGCTGACCTCGCGAAACGCGAGGCCCCAGCGCTCGTCGCCGATCGCGCGCACGACCTCGGCCTGCATCACGAGCGGGACTTCGCCGCCGGCGTGAAGGGCAAGCTGGAGTCGGTCGCCGATCGCGAGCGCGCGGCGCGTCTCGACGCACAGCCCGCCCGCGGAGAGGTCGCGCCCCAACAGCACGAGGGGCGTGCCCTTCCCGCGCGCGATGATGCGGCGCTCGAACGCGTGGCGCGGAGCGGCGCGGCGGTCGGCCGGTTCCTCGATCTGCGCGGCCTCGGGGACGCGCCCCACGAGATCCGCGAGCACGCGTGCGAGTCGCTCGCGCCCGCCGAGCGGAAAGCTGCGGAAGCGCACGCCGACCTGGCAGTGTCCGGTAGGCGCGCCGGGGAGCGCGTCCGACCACGCCACCTCGACGCCGATCGGTTGCGGATACGCAGCGCCGAGCCCGGCGGGGAGCCAGATCCACGGGCGCCGATCCGTAGTGATGGGCTCCGCGAAGCGCACGCGCGCGCCGGTCAGCGAGATGTCGAGCACTTCGCCGCGCCTCGAACGCAGTCCGTCCCACACGACCAGCTCGAGCGGCACGGGCACGCGCAGCGCGAGGCGGCTCTCGGTGATCGCCGCGAACAGCGTGTCGTCGATCTCGAGAGGTGCCGCCATGCCGCTCTACATCGGCGGCGAGCGCGGGCGTCTTGATGCGCGTGCAGGCAGCTCAGCGGAAGCGCAGCGGCAACCCCGCGCGTTTTCCGCGCGCGAGGATCTCTTCCAGCCAAGCGCGCGCCTGCGCGGCGCTCGCGCCCGTGAGCGCGCGGGTTGCCCGCAGCGCGCGCGAAGGCGCACCGGCTTCCGCGAGACGCCGCGCCTCCGCCACGCTGCGCACTTCGACTCGCTGCCCCTGCTGCGTGGCCTTGGTCGTCAGCCGCCGAGCCCCTTCTTGAGCGCCGCGACTGCCTCGTCGACGGCCGCCTGCGCTTTCGGCGCCACGAGTCCCATCGTGACGAAGCCGTGGATCAGGCCGTCGAAGCGCGTGAGCTGCGTCGCGACGCCCGCGTCTTGCAGGCGCTTCGCGTAAGCCTCGCCCTCGTCGCGCAGCGGATCGAACTCCGCGGTGCACACCCATGCGGCGGGCAGCCCTGACAAGTCCTTCGCGCGCAGCGGCGACGCGTAGGCCTCGGCGCGCTTCGCCTTGTCGGGCAGGTAGTGGTCCCAGAACCAATGCATCGACGCGGTCGTGAGCAGGTAGCCCTCCGCGTTCGAGACGTAGGAGCCGCGCGTGAAGTCGGCGTCGGTCACGGGGTAGATCAGCAGCTGGAACCGGATCGCGGGGCCGCCCTTGTCGCGCGCCATCTGCGAAACGACCGCGCTGAGGTTGCCCCCGGCGCTGTCGCCGCCCACCGCGAGGCGCTTCGCGTCTGCGCCGAGGCTCGCGGCGTTCGCGGCGACCCACTTCAGCGCGGCATAACAATCGTCGGGCGCCGCCGGGTAGCGATTCTCGGGCGCGAGCCGGTAGTCGACCGACACCACGACGCAGCCCGCGCCCTGCGCGAGCTCGCGGCAAGTGGCGTCGTAGGAGTCGAGTGTCCCGATCACCCAGCCGCCGCCGTGGATGTAGACGAGCACCGGCTTCACGCCCGCGCCGTGCGGCTGATAGATGCGGATGGGGATCTCGCCTGCGGGCCCGGGGATCTTGCGGTTCTCGACGCTCGCGAGCGCGATCTCCTTCTTCGGCAGCGGCATGTTGTCGAACGCCGCGCGCGTCGCCGCGACATCCTGCGAGCCCAGCGCGGGGCCGCCGGCCGCCGCCATGCCATCGAGCAGCGTCTTGATCACCGGATCGAGCGACATCGCCTGTTCCTCCCGAAGCGGCGTCGACGCTATCGCGACGCGGCTAGCGTGCGATCCCTTGCGGAGGAGAAATCGTGGCGAACTACTCGAGCGTGGAAGAGGCGATGCGGCTGCGCGGGCTGCGCCTCGTGCTGACGCGCGGCGTGCCAGGCCCTTGGGGCGAGGCGGCGAAGGCGATCCTGCACGTGAAGAAGATTCCATACGCGAGGGTCGCCCAGATCGCGGGCGAGAACGACGACGCGCTGATCCGCTGGACCGGCGCCGCGAACGCGCCGACCGCCATGTACGAGGACGAGCGCCCGCGCGTGGACCGCTTCGCGATCCTGCACCTCGCCGAGCGCCTCGCGCCGAACCCGCCGCTGCTGCCGCGCAGCGTCGACGAGCGCGCGCTGTGCATGGGCCTCGCGAACGAGGTCGCGGGCGAGCTCGGCTTCGGCTGGTGCCGGCGCCTGATGCTGCTCGAGATCACGCCGCAGACGCCGCCCGCCTCGCGCGCGATGCTCGAGGCGCTGCTGCCGCGCTACGCCTCGCCCGACTTCCCGCCCGCGCGCGCGGCCGAACGCTGCGCCGAGATCATGCGCGCCTTCGCGCAGCGCCTGCGCGCCCAGCGCGCCCGCGGCAGCGACTACCTGCTCGGAGACACGCTGACGGTCGTAGACCTCTACTGGGCCACCTTCGCCGCGATGCTGAAGCCGCTGCCCGAAGAGAAGTGCCCGATGAACCCCGGACTGCGCGCGAGCTACACCGCGAGCGACCCGGTGCTCCTCGCCGCGCTGGATCCGATTCTGCTCGAGCACCGCGATCTCGTGTACGAGCGGCACCTCGAGCTGCCGGTGGATTGTTAGGGAGCGGCGGGCGCGCGCAAGCGCGTCGCGCTGACGAGGCTCCCGAGCCCGAGCAGCGCCGCCAGCGCGAAGCCGGCCAGCAGCATCACGGGCGTCTCGCCGCGGCTGAGCGGGGCCGCTCCGAGGAATGCGCCGCACACCGCAGTCGCGAGGGCGATCGTCAGCGCATCCGTGACGCCGAGCGCAGCGCTGGTCGCGCCCTCGTTGCCGTCGCGGCTCGTGCGCATCGCCGCAGCCGTCGCCGCCTGATACGCGACGCCCATGCCGAGCCCCGCGAGCGACCAGGCCGCGAGCGCGCCCGCGATCGGCAGCGCACCGGTGAGCGCGAGCGCTGCGAGCGAAATGCCGGCCACGAGGCCGAGCGTGCCGATTCGCGCGCTCGCAGTGGGCCCGATGCGCGCATGCCAGCGCGCCTCGGCAAACGCGCCGACCGTCCAGAACAAGGCCGAGAGCGTGAGCAGCGCGCCGTACTCGAGCTGCGAGGCGCCGCGCACGCGCTCGAGCGCAAGCGGAAGGAACGCCTCGACACCGAAGAACGCGAACACCACGAGGCCGCGCGTCGCGAGCGCCGCCCGCAGCGCGCCGTCTGCGAGCACTGGCCGCGAGCCGGCGGGAGCTGCGCGCTCCGCGCGATCGACCCGCAGGAGCCGCGGGAGCGCGAGCGCGGCGGACAGCGCAACGAGCGGCACAAGCCCGTAGAACACTGCGCGCCAGCCGAACAGCGCCGCGGCGCCGACCGCGCCGCTCGGCGCGACGAGGCCCGGCACCACCCACGCCGCCGCAAGCAGCGCGAGCACGCGCGGGCGCGCGGCGTCGTCGTAGGCGCGAATCACCACCGCGCTCACCACGCACGACACCATGCCCGCGGCGAAGCCTTCGAGCGCGCGCGCGGCAATCACGAGCTGCATGGTGGGCGCGCTCGCCGTCGCGAGCATGCCGAGCGCGAAGCCCGCGAGCCCGCCGCCGAACGTGCGCGCGGGCCCGACGCGATCCGCGAGCCAGCCGCCGCAGACGATGCCGAGCGCTGACGCCGCGCTGAACGCGGCGAAGAAGCCCCCCGCCAGCGCGTCGCCCCCGAGATCGCGCGTGAGCACGGGCAAGACGCCAGCGCCGACCAGCTCGTGGGCGGCGCGGAGCGAGACGGCAAGGAGGAGCCCGAGCAACACGAGGACAAGATGCCGCAGCCGGCTATCCGGTCATCTCCGGCGCTGGTATTGCAGCGCGCCGTTAACGTGGCGACATGACCGACAGCGACCTCGCCTCGCGCCTCGCCGCGAACCTTCGCCAGCTGCGCGATGCGCGCGGCCTCACGCAGGCGCAGGCCGCGAAGCTCGCGGGGCTCCCGCGGCCGACCTGGACCACGCTCGAGTCCGGCAGCGCGAACCCCACCGTGAACGTGCTCGTGCGCGCCGGCGCGGCGCTGCACGTGTCGATCGAGGAGCTGCTCGCAGCGCCGCGCGCCACGGGCCGCATCTACCGGGCCGACGCGCTGCGCATGCGCAAACGCGGCTCCGCGCTCGTGCGCGACCTGCTGCCCGAGAAGATCGCGGGCATGGAGATCGAGCGGATCGAGCTGCCGCGCGGCGCCGTGATGAACGGCATCCCGCACACGCCCGGCACGCGCGAGTACCTCGCCTGCGAACGAGGCTGCATCGAGCTCACGACCGAGGGCGAGACCTTCTCGCTCGCAGCCGGCGACGTCGTGGTGTTTCTCGGCGACCAGCGGCACTCGTATCGCAATGCCGGAAGCGAGCCCGCGATCGGCTACAGCGTGGTGACGCTCGCGCCGCCGGCGGCGCCGAGGCATTAGGGGACGCGCCTCGATGCGGTCGGCATCTGGGCGGTGCGCGCCGTTTCGAGGCGAGCGGTTCCGCGTCGCGCAGAAGCTCGAACGTGACTCATGGGTCCGCCGCTAAGCGAGCCCCTTCGCATCCACCTCGATGCGCTTGAGCCAGCGCGGCGCGCTGATCTGCGCGGCTTGTACGCGGGCCTCGCGCAGCAGCGCGCGCGCCTCGCGTTTCGCGCCGAGCGCCGCCTCGGTGAGCGCGAGCGCGTGGGTGACTTGCCCGTGCAGCGTGACGACGCCGCGAATCGCGAGCCGCCCGCGCTGCGGCGCGAGAATCGTGCGTGCTTCCTCGGCGAGCGCGCGGTCGCCCACGAGCCAGCACGCGCGCGCGATGCACGCCGCGTTCGCGACGGGCGTCCCGTAGCGCGCGAGCCGTCCGCCGAAGTCGCGCGCCACCCGCGCGAGGGCATCGCGCATGGCCGCCGCGTCGGCCGCCTCGGCCCACAGCCACGCCGAGAGGCAGGCCGTGCCCGGTCCGGGTGGGCCCTCGCCGCCGAGCCGTAACAACCCCGCAACCTCCTGGCCGCGGCCCTGCTCGATCCGCAGCGTGATCATCTGCGAGCCCGCTAACAGCGCGGCGGCTTCGATGCCGACGCGTCTTCCCGCCGCGAGCGCGCGCTGCGCAGCTTGCTCGGCGCGCTCGAAATCGGCGTGCACGACCGCCACGCTGCTCGCGCACAGCTCGTGCAGATACCCGATCCACGCAGCGCCGTGCTCCTGCGCCTGCGCCGCAGCCCTCGCGAACTCCTCGCGCAATCGCGCGAGGTCGCCGCGCGCGAGCAGCTCGTTCAGGAGATTCGTGCGCGCGCGCATCTCCCACTCGAGCGACTTCTCGGCGTGCGCACGCTCGATCGCGCGCTCCGCGAGCGGGAGCCGCTCCGCCGGCGGCACGCTCTCCCAAAGCCCGGAGAACGGCGCGTCGACGATCGCGAACTCGGTCAGCGGATCGCCCGTGGCGCGCGCCGCCGCGAGTGCCGCGCGCAGGGTCTCCCCGCCCGGGTCGGCGTGCGGCGCGAAGCGCTGCTCGGCGTGAAGCCGCGCGAGCAACTTCGCGCGCAGCGCGAGGTCGACCTCACCGACACTCGCGATCGCCTCCCGTAACAACGCGACGATCTCGGGCTGCGGCAGCCGCTGCGTCGTGACGTCGCCCGCGTACGCGAGCGTCGCAGCGCCCAGCAACGCGGCGCTGCCACGCGCGCGCGCCAGTGCGAGCGCGCGCTCGCCAGCGGCACGCGCAGCGAGCGCGTCGCCGAGGCGATGGCGCGCGTCCGCGAGCCCGCTCCACACCTGCACCGCCTCGTGCTCCGGAACGCGTGCGCCCGCGAGCAGCAGTGCCGCCGCGCGCCCGAGCAGATTCGCGGCGCGATCGGTCGCCCCGAGCGCCGTGGCTTCGCCCGCAAGGCGCAGCGCCAGCGCGATCCCGCGCGGCGGATCGCCGGCGCTGCCGGCGCCCAACAGGTGGTGCGCGAGCTCCGCCTCGTCGCGCCCGCGCAGCGCGGCTGCGATGCGCGCGTGGAGCGCCTCCCGCTCGCGCTCGGCGAGCTGCGCTTCGAGCACCTCGCGGAAGAGCGCGTGCACGAAGCGCACTCGCTCCGAGCCCGGCGCCACCCGCTCGAGCACGCGCGCCGAGAGCGCCTCATCGAGGCGCTCGCGCGGGGCATCGCCCGCGAGCAGCGCGACGCCTGCGTCCAGCTCTTCGCCGAGCAGCGCGGCGAGCCGCAGCCACGCGAGGGTCGCCGGAGACAGCTCCGCGAGGCGCAGCTCGATCGCGCGCTGCAGAGATGCGGCGAGCTGCGCAGCGCTCGCGCCGCCCGCGAGCGCGGACCCCGAGGCGCGCAGCATCTCCACCACGTAGAGCGGGTTGCCGCGCGTGAGGGACGCGAGCTTCTCCGCGGCGGCCGAATCCGGCGCACGCTCTGTGCGCGCGTTCACGAGGCGCGCGATCTCGTCGGCGGAGAGCCGCGGCACTGCGAGCACGGACACCGCTCCGTGGCGGCGCACGCGCGCGAGCGCGCGCGCGAGGGGCGGCGCGAGCGCGACTCCCTCGGCGCGATAGGCGCCCGCTACGAGCAGCGCGCGGCCCTCGAGCTCCGGCGCGAGCGCATCGAGCAGCTCGAGCGTGCCGGCGTCCGCGGCGTGGAGGTCGTCCAGTAACAACACCAGCGGCCCGCGCGCGAGCGCCGTTTCGAGCGCGACGCGCACCTCGAGGAACAGCTCGTAGCGCGCCGCCCCGGCGCTCTCGCGCCTCGGCACCGGGCGGCTCCGCGGCGCGACGCCGAGCGCGCCGAGCACCTGGAGCCACGGCCAGAACGCCGGCGCCTCCGCCTCGCTGCTCGCGGCGCCGCTTGCGATCGAGACGCCGTATTCGCGCGCCCAGCGCGCGAGCTCCGCGAGCGTGCGCGTCTTCCCGATGCCCGCTTCGCCTTCGAGCAGTGCGATGCGTCCGCGTCCCGCGCGCGCTGCGTCGAACGCGCCGCGCAGATCCGCGAGCAGCGCCTCGCGCCCGACGTAATCACTCCGCTCGCCGCCTTCGACCTCGACCGCCGCGACGAAGCGCAGGCCCTCGCCCCGCCGCGTCGCGATCGACGCCGAGCTCGCGCCGTCCTCGCCGATCGCGCGGCGCGCTTCCTTCAGCGCGCGGACGATCGAGGCGCCGGTCACCGCGACGTCCCGCCACACCGCCGAGAGCAGCTCCTCGCGCGGCACCACCCGCTCGCGATTGCGCACGAGGTACAGCAGAAACTCGAACACCTTCGGCTGGACGCGCACCGGCTTCCCGGCGCGCGTGAGCTCGCGCAGCTCGGGATCGATCGCGAGGTCGCGGAAGCGGAACTTCACGGGGACGCCACTGTTCGTTCGTCGCTCGGCTTCGCCTCGCCAGGTCGCGCTCGCGCGCTTACTCGAGCCCCATCCGGCGCGCGATGATCACTTTCATGATCTCGTTGCTGCCGGCGTAAATCGACTGCACCGCGGCGTCGCAGTAGTCCTGCGAGATCGGCGTCTCGCGCATGAAGCCGTAGCCGCCGAACAGCTGCAGGCACTCGGCCGCGGCCTTCTTCTGCAGGTCGGAGCACCAGAACTTCGCCATCGACACCTCCTTCACGATGTCGTCGCCGCGCACGTGCGCGGCGAGCAAGCGGTCGGTGAAGGCTTGGCCGATCTCGTACTCCGTCTCCAGCTCGGCCAGCTTGAACTGCGTGTTCTGGAACGACGCGATCGACTTGCCGAACGCGCGGCGCTCCTTCACGTACGCGATCGTGTCGTCGAGCGAGCGGCGCACGCTCGCCATCGAGCCGATCGCGATGCAGAGCCGCTCCTGCTGCAGCTTCTGCATCAGCATCTTGAAGCCGCCGCCTTCCTGGCCCAACAAGTTCGCCGCCGGCACGCGGCAGTCCTCGAACGCCATCTCGCTCGTGTCCTGCCCTTCGAGGCCGATCTTCTCGAGGTTGCGCCCGCGCCGGAAGCCCGGCGTGTCCGTCTCGACGAGGATCAAGCTGATGCCGTCGTGGCGCCTCGTGGGATCCGTCTTCGCCACCACGATCACGAGGTCGCAGTTCTGCCCATTCGAGATGAACGTCTTCGAGCCGTTCAGCACGTAGTGGTCGCCCTGGCGCAGCGCGAGCGTCTGCACCGCGGCGAGATCGGAGCCCGCGCCGGGCTCGGTCATCGCGATCGCGACGAGGCACTCGCCCGCGATCGCGGGCACGAGCCACTTCCGCTTCTGCGCCTCGGTCCCGAACGACGCGAGGTACGGCAGGCAGATGTCCGTGTGCAGCGAGGCCTGCAGCGCGTGGCAGCGGAAGTAAGCGAGCTCCTCCATCACGATCGCGTCGTAGAGAAAGTCGCCGCCGGCGCCGCCGTACTCGGTGGCCTGATTCGCGCCGAGGTAGCCCTCCTCGCCCATGCGCTTCCAAATCGCGCGCGGCGTGATGCCGTCGCGATTCCATTGCGGCGCGAACGGCTCGACTTCGGCCTTCACGAAGCGACGGAACTGATCGCGAAAGAGGTCGTGGTCCTCGCTGAAGATCTCGCGGCGCATGGCGTCTCCTCGGAAGCCGGGCACGGTAGCCGCTCAAAGTTGCAACTTCGCTCGGCTGCGAAGACCGCGCTTCGCTGACGCACTCGACTTCAGCATCGCGCGCGGCGATCACCGCGCGCTCAGCGCGAGCGGCTTCGTGCTCCGCGCAGCGCGAAGACGCGCCGGCCGCGATCCGCGGGCCGTCGCTGTTCTCGCTCGCTTGTTATGGGGCGGGCGCGCTGCTCTTCCTGCGCTTCGGGCGCGGCCGCCGCGCTCAGCAGTCGCCGAGGTCGTCGCACAGGCGCGTGCGCACCACGCGCTTCCACTCGCGGTAGCCGGCGTCGTTCAGATGCTGGCCGTCGAACAGGAACACGTCGCCGCGCGGCTTGCCGTCTTCGAGCAGCGGGGTCGCAACGTCCACGTAGGCGAGGCGCGCGTCGCTCTTGCAATGCCGCTCGATCAGCTCGTTCGCGCGCTTCATCTCGGGCCAGCGAGCCCAGTAGCGCTTGGTCGGCTTGATCGAGAGGAAGTACACGCGCGCGCCAGGGGCGTAGGCGTGAATCGTCGCCGCCAGGGTTGCGAAGTCGCGGGCCACGTCTTCCGCAGTCTTCCCGGTGGCGACGTGCAGGTCGTTTCCGCCCGCATAGACGACGACTGCGCGCGGCAGGTAGCGCACCACCGTCTCGTCCACGTAGTGAATGAGATGAGACAGCTGTGAGCCGCCAAACCCGCGATTCAGAACGGGAAGTGGCGCCATGTCCTCGGCGAGGGTCGACCACAGCCGGATGCTCGAGCTGCCCACGAACACGATCGGCGCGTCGGGCGGCGGCGTCGCGGCGTCCTGCGCTGCGAACGCGGCGATCTCATCGGCGAAGAACGCGGGGTCTTCGGCGAGCTTCGCATAGACATGCGGCAGCGCGATCACTGCGAGGCCAGCCAGGACGACGAGCGCGGCGAGAGTGCCCGCGATCCACTTCACGCGCGTGGTCATCGGCGGCTACTGCGCGCTCAGGCTCATCCAGACGAGCGTGACGACCTGGTCGGACTTCAGGAAGCCGTCGCCCCACTCCGCGTCGAGATCCGCGAGCGGCTTCGAGGCGACGAACTCCTCCATCGATTTGCCCGATGCGATGCCGGCCTCCACGCGGCCACGCACGTCCACGAGCATGTCGCGAAAAGTCTTCAGCTCGGCGGGACCCGCGAGAGGACCGTGACCCGGGATGATGCGCGTCTCGGGCGTCGCGGCCGCCAGCACGCGATTCGCCGAAGCGATCAGTCCCTCGATCCCGCCGCCGCTCTCGACATCGACGAACGGGAAGAACCCATTCACGAAGGTGTCGCCCATGTGCACCACGTTCGCGTTCGTGAACCAGATGTGCGCGTCGCCGTCCGTGTGCGCGTTCGCGGTGTGCTGCACGCGAATCGTCTCGCCGTTCCAGTGCAGCGTCACGCCGTCCGCGAACGTGACGACCGGCAGCGCGTTCTTCGGATGGGGCGGCAGCTTGAAGTCGGGGCGCAGCGAAGACACCTGCTCGCGCGAGAGGCGCACGCGCACGTTGTCGTGCGCGACGATCAGCGCGCCGGCGCCGCCGAACGCCTCGTTGCCGCCGGTGTGGTCGAAGTGGTGGTGCGTGTTGATCACGAAGCGAATCGGCGCGCTCTGCAGCGCCTTCACCGCCGCCGTGATCTTTGGCGCGAGCGGCGCGAACTGATCGTCCACGATCACGGGCCCGTCTTCGCCGGTGGAGACCGCGATGTTCCCGCCGGCGCCTTCGAGCATCGCGAGGCTCGGCGTGAGCACCGTGGTCTTGATCTCGACCTTCGAGAAGTCTTGCTGCTGCGCGTGCGCAGCCGCGGTGAGGGCAAAGGCCACGAGCAGCCCGAGCGAGCGCGAGTGCATGCGATCTCCTTGGCGCAGATCGCGCGCAGCTTGGCACAGCGCCTCCACGTTCCGACCACGCACGGATTTTTGAAACAGGTTTCAGTACCTTGGCGCGCCTGCGAGCGAAGGAAGCGCGATGGATTTCGCACTGACGGAAGAGCAGGAGCTGCTGCAGGAGACCGTGCGCAGCTTCGTCGAGAAGGAGTGCCCGGCTGCGCTCGCCCGCGAGATCTTCGACGGCAACGGCGAGGCGGCGGCAAAGCTGTGGCAAGGGCTCGTCGGTGTCGGCATCGCGGGGCTCGTCGTGCCCGAAAAGTTCGGCGGCGCGGGCCTCGAGCTGCTCGAGCTCGCTCTCGTCTCCGAAGAGCTCGGCCGCGGCGTGGTGCCGGTGCCCTTCCTCGGTCACGCGCTCGCGACCCTCGCGATCGCGAGTGGCGGGAGCGACGCGCAGCAGGCGCGCTGGCTGCCGAAGCTCGCGAGCGGCGAGGCGCTGGCGAGCGTCGCGCTCGGCGGCGCGATTCCGAATGCAGACGCGGCCGACGTGATCGTGGCGGCGCGACCGGACGGCACGCTCGCGCTGGTCGAGAAGAGCGCCGCCGGCGCCCTAACAGCTCTGAACGCGAACGATCGCGGCCGCCCGATCTTCCGCGCGAGCTTCGCGGCCAACGCGGGCGAGGCCCTGCCCCGCGGCGACTTCGCGCGCCTGCGCGACGCCGCGCTCGTGCTGCTCGCGGCCGACGCGTTCGGCGCAGCGCATCGGCTCGTGCGAATGACGGTCGACTACTGCAAGACGCGCCAGCAGTTCGGGCAGTCGATCGCGCAGTTCCAGGCGTTGAAGCACCAGCTCGCGAACATGGCGGTCGAGGTCGACCCGGTGCGCGGGCTCTGGTGGTACGCGGCGCACGCGTACGACCACGAGCCGGCGCGCGCCGCGCGCGCCGCCGCGCTCGCGAAGGCGCACGTGACCGACCGCGCGATGCAGGCTGCGCGCGATGCGGTCGAAGCGCACGGCGGCATCGGCTTCACCTGGGAGTGCGACGTGCAGCTCTGGTTCAAGCGCATCCTGTTCGACCGCCAGTGGCTCGGCACGCCGGAAGAGCACCGCGAGCGCATCGCACAGATGAGTGGGTGGTAACGAGATCAGCAATTCGCCCGGCAAGCGACCGAGCGCGGCACGGCCGCGCAGGCCGCGCGCAGTGAGCCGAAGGCGAACGGAGTCAACGAGATGGACCTCACGTTCGGGCCCGAGTACGAAGAGCTCCGCAAGCGGGTCGAGGCGTTCTGCAAGCAGAGCTGGCCGAAGAGCGGCGGCACCGAGCGCGAGCAGGCGATCGCTTGGCGCAAGGAAGCGATCGCTGCGGGCTTTCTGAGTCGCACGGTGCCGAAGCAGTACGGCGGCGGCGGGCAGCGGCCCGACATCCTCGCGGAGACGGTGATTCGCCAAGCGTTCGCGGCGGCCGGCGTGCCGTATCGCGCCTCGGTGCAAGGCACGCACATGCTCGTGCCGACGCTGCTCGAGGTCGGCAGCGAGGAGCAGCGCCAGACCTACATCGCGAAGACGCTCACCGGCGAGCTCAACTGGTGTCAGGGCTACAGCGAGCCCGGCTCGGGCAGCGACCTCGCGTCGCTGAAGTCGAGCGCGCGCCTCGAGGGCGATGAGTGGGTGATCAACGGCCAGAAGATCTGGACGAGCAACGCCACGGTGGCGGACATGATGTTCGGGCTGTTCCGCACCGAGCCCGACGCGCCCAAGCACGGCGGCATCTCGTACTTGTTATTGGACATGCGAACGCCCGGCATCGACGTGCGACCGCTCAAGATGATGCAAGGCGGCGAGGACTTCTGTGAGGTCTTCTTCGACGACGTGCGCACGCCCGCGAAGAACATCGTGGGCAAGCGCGGCGAAGGCTGGAGCGTCTCGCGCGCGACGCTGAAGCACGAGCGCATGCTGATCGGCGACAGCGGCGGTGCGAAGCAGTTGTTCGAGGGCCTGCTCGGCCTCGCGCGCCGCACGACGCGGAACGGCCAGCCCGCGACTAAGGATCCGCTCGTGCGCCAGCGCCTCGCCGAGATCGAGGGCTACCTCGCGGCGCAGGAGTACGCCGGCGCGCGCATGATCACGGCGATCGCGAAGGGCCGCGACGCGAGCGTGATCGGCGAGATGCTCACCGCGAAGCTCTACGCGACGAACATCGGGCAGATGCTCGCGAAGCTCGCGATGGACCTGCTCGGCGAGCGCGGCCTCGAGGAGCCTCGCCATGGCGAGGCCGACATGGGCTACCGCGACTTCACCGATGGCCGCTGGGTCTCGCAGTACATGATGTCGCTCAGCACCGCGATCGCCGGCGGCGCCAGCAACATCCAGCGCAACATCATCGGCGAGCGCCTGCTCGGGCTGCCGCGCGACAAGATGCCGGCCGGGCACTGACAAACGGGACGTGCAACGGGGACGTAGGTGCATCTCGCCTGAGCGCGTTGAGATGCACGTACGTCCCCGTTGCACCTCACTCCGTCGACAGCAACTCCAGCAAGTTGCCGTCGCGGTCGCGGAAGTAGATCGATTCGCCGCGCATGCCATCGGCTGCGGGGCGCGGCGCGGGGCCTTCTTCGATCTCGATGCCGAACGCGCTCACGTGCGCGATCGCGTCGCTGAGCGGGCCGTCCCAGCGGAAGCAGATGTCGACCGCGCCGGGCGTCGGCTTCTCCGCGTGCGGCTTCGCCGGCGCAGCGGCTGCGTGCACGCTGAGGCGGTTCGCGCCGATCTGAAGGATCACGACGGGGATTTTTCCCGCGCGCCACTCGGCGAGGTACATCGGGTTCGCGCCGAGCACGCGCGAGTACCAGGACACGGTGGACTCGACGTCGCTCACCGTGATCGCCACGTGATCGATTCCGCGGATCGGCATCGCGCGACGGTAGTCGCGCGTGTGCGAGGATGCGCGAGCCGCGGAGGAAAAATGCGCCGCACGCTCGCTGCGATCGCACTCGCCCTGCTCTGCGCGGCGCCCGCGTCCGCGCGCGAAGTCGGCGAGAAGCTCGCGCCCGACCTCGTGCTCGGCGTCGACCGCGCGGGTCAGCCCGTCACGGCGGGAAGCTTCTCAGGCAAGCCCGTGCTGATCATGTTCTGGGCGACGTGGTGCAGCGACTGCGCGCACGAGCTGCCCGTCGCGGAGGCGCTGCAGAAGCGCTGGGGCGAACGCGCGGTGGTGCTCGGCATCAGCACGGACGCGAGCGCGCGCGACCTTAAGAAGTACCTGCGCAAGAACGCGCACAAGCTCACGTTCGCCGTGAGCCACGACAGGAGCGGCGTCGCGCGCAGCTTCGGCGTGCGCGAGATCCCGACGAACTTGCTCGTGGATGCGAGCGGCGTGGTGCGCTGGAAGCGCGTGGGCTTCGACGAGAAGTGGCTGAAGGAGCTGGCCGAGGCGCTGCGCGAGCTCACGCCGCAGCAGGCTGGCGAGAGCGCGGCCGCCGGCTCGTGAGCGCCTGACGACGCGTGGCGAACGGCGCCGAGATCTTCGTGCCGTGGCGGCTCTGCCTGCTCGGGGAGCACTCCGATTGGGCCGCGACCCATCGCCGCACGCATCCCGATATTCCGCGCGGCGCGTGTCTCGTGACCGGCACGAATCACGGCCTCGCGGCGGCTGCGGAGCGCAGCGACGCGCTCGTGATCGAGACCGAGCTGGCGGACGGCTCGTGCCCCGCGCCCTTTCGCGTCGACGCGGCGCCGACTGCGCTCGAGGGCGCTGCGCGCGAGCGCGGCTTTTTCAGCTACGCGGCCGGCACCGCGGCGGTGGTCGCCGAGCGCTACGCCGTGCGCGGCCTCGCGCTGCGCATTCGCAGCAGCCTGCCCGTCGGCCGCGGGCTCTCCTCGTCCGCCGCGATCTGCGTGCTCGTCGCGCGCGCCTACTCGCGCGCGTACGAGCTCGGCCTCACGGAGCGCGATGAGATGGAGCTCGCTTATCAGGGTGAGCGCCGCGCGCGCTCGGAGTGCGGGCGCATGGACCAGATCTGCGCGTTCGGACGCCGCGCGAGCCTGCTCGCGTTCGACGGGGACGACATGGAGATCGAGCCGATCGCCACGCGCACGCCGATCCCGCTGCTCGTCGTGGACCTGCGCGCCGGCAAGGACACGCGCCGGATCCTCGCGGACCTGAACGCGTGCTTCCCCGCAGCGCCCGGCCGCGTCGCCGCGAACGTGCGCGACGCCCTCGGCGCGAAGAACCTCGCGCTCGTCGCGAACGCGCGTGGTGCGATCGAAGCGGGCGATGCCGCCCAGCTCGGCGCACTCATGCGCGAGGCCATGGCGCTCTTCGACGCGCAGATCGCGCCCGCCAGCGCCGAGCTCGCGGCCCCGAAGCTCCACGCGGTGCTCGCCCACGACGCGGTGCGCGCGCTCGCGCATGGCGGCAAAGGCGTCGGCAGCGGCGGCGACGGCTCCGCGCAGCTCGTAGCGCGGGGCGAAGCGGAGCGCGCGCAGCTTGCCGCGCGACTCGAGCGCGATCTCGGCGTCGCGTGTCTGCCGCTCGACCTCGGAGCTCCTGCGGTCGCGGCACCGGCCGCGCACCGCGCGCGAACGCCCAGCTAGAAGACCGCCTCCGCGAGCCGGCGCAAGCCGTCCGCCGCATCCCGCGTGCGCTTCCACGGCGCCACGATCACGCGCGTCACGCCCGCCTCGCCCCAGCGCGCGAGGTCGTCGCGCGAAGTGACTTCGCCCATCACCGTGATCTCGAACGGCTCGTGCCAGCGCTCGTAGCGATCGCGCACGGCGGCGATCGTCGCGAGCGGCGCGCGCACCGACGCGAGTGTGTGCGCCATGCCGATCCAGCCGTCCGCATCGCGCGCCGCGTGCGTCAGCGCTGCCTCGCTCTCGCCGCCGACGTGGATGCGCGGCCACGGCTTCTGCGCCGGCTTCGGCTCGAACAGCACCGGCGCGAACGAGTAGAACTCGCCGTGATGCTCGATCTCGCGCTCGCTCCACAGGCGCTTGCACACCGCCAGCGCCTCATCGAGCCGCCGTCCCCGCGTGCGCGGATCGAGCCCCGCCGCGTCCCACTCGCTGCGCAGCCAGCCCGCGCCAATTCCGATGTCCGCGCGACCGTTCGACACGATGTCGAGCGTCGCGATCGAGCGCGCCGCCACGAACGGGTGCCGAATCCCTAACAAATAGACGTTCGTGCCGAGCCGAATGCGCGACGTCTTCGCCGCGAGAAAGCTGAGCCACGCGAAGGCGTCGTACACCGGCGTGTGCGCCGGCACCGGCGGGTGCTCCGCGCCGGGGTACGGCGAGCCGGACATCGTGGCGGGGAACACGAGATGCTCCGGCATCCACACCGACTCGAAGCCGAGGCGCTCGGCCTCGAGCGTCACGTCGAGATGCGCACTCGGATTGAGCGCGCCGAGGGAGACGCCGAGCTTCGGGAGCGCGTCGCTCACGCCCGCACGAATCTCGCCGCGTCCTCGAGCGCCTGCTCTGCGCCCTCCACGAGATCGCGCAGCACTTCGCGCGCGGGGCGGATGGAGCTGATCATGCCGATGCCCTGGCCTGCGAAGCCCGGCGCGATGTCGCCGCGGCCTTGCTGGAACGCCGCCGCTTGTACCGGTCCGCTAACCGCGCCCTGATAAGGCATCGGCAGCGGCTCGATGCCGGCGTCGACCCAGGCCTGCGTCCACTTCGACTTGATGTACCGCGCGGGCTTGCCGGTCACGGAGCGCGTGATCGTGGTGCCTTCTTCGCTCGACTCGACGATCGCCTTCTTCTGGAACTCCTCGATGTTCGCCTCGTGCGTGGCGAGGAACGCGCTGCCGACCCACACGCCCTGCGCGCCGAGCATCATCGCCGCCGCGACGCCGCGGCCGTCCACGATGCCGCCCGCTCCCAACACGGGGATGTCGCCCACGGCGTCCACCACCTGCGGGATCAGCGCCATCGTGCCGACGGGGCTGTTATGGCCGCCCGCGTCGTGACCCTGCGCGACGATCACGTCGACGCCGCTCGCGGCGACCTTGCGCGCGTGCCGCACCGCGCCGACGACCGCCATCACCTTCGTCCCGTTGCGATGCAGCGCCTCGATGAAGGGGCCGGGGTCGCCGAGGCCCGCGGCGTACACCGGCACCTTCTCCTCGATCACGACGCGCATCTGCGCCTCGAACAGATCGTTCGAAAAGCCACCGCGCATCGCCGGTCGCTCTACGGGCTTCAGCCCTTCCCGCTCCATGAACTCGCGCGCGAACTCGAGGTACTCGGGCAGCAGCTCCTGCGGCGACTTCCCCTTAGCCGCGGGCTTGTTGAACGTGCCGCGGCGCACGGACGCGGGCAGCAGCGTGTCCACGCCGAACGGCTTGCTCGTGAGCTTGCGCGTGCGCGCGATCCACTCGCGCAGCTCGCTCTCGCTGCAGGCCGCAGCGCCGAGGATGCCGAGGCCGCCCGCGTTCGAGACGGCGGCCGCGAGCTCGGGGGCGGAGGCGCCGCCCATGCCGGCCAGCACGATCGGCACGTCGATGCCGAACAGCTCACAGATCGGAGAATGCAGCTTGGCCACGGATCACCTCGGTCGCAGGAGTTGTTACGGAATCACGCCCTCGGCGCGCAGCTTCGCCTGCGCGCCGTCGTCGATGCCGAGCTCGCGCAGCACCTCGGCCGTGTGCTCGCCGTGCAGCGGAGGCAGGCGGCGCACCTCCTGCGGCGTCTCGCTGAAGCGCGCGACGGGCCGCGGCATGCGCAGCTTGCCCGCGCTCGGGTGCTCGGCCTCGAACCACGAGTCGTTGTGCACGATCTGCGGGTCGACGAGCATTTCCTCGATCGAGTTCACCGGCCCGACCGGCACCTGCTCCGCCGCCATGCGCGCGATCAGCTCGCGCGTCGGCCACTTCGCGATCTCCTCGAGGATCATGCCGCCGAGCAGCTCGCGGTTCTCGGCCTTCGAGCGCTCCTGCGGCGTGGCGAAGCGCGGGTCCGTGCACCACTCGGGTTTGCCGAGCGCACGGAACAGCCCGTGGAACTCGGACTCGCTCGCGGTGAAGTAGATCAGGTACCCGTCTGCGGTTTGATAGATGCGATAGATGTCGTAGAGCACGGGCAGCTGGCGCTCGGCCTCGCCGACGAGCGTGTGCTTCATCATCCCGTCGGGCCAGAAGAAGAAGAGCGACGCGTCGATCATCGGCACCTGGATGTGCTGGCCGCCCGCCGTTCCGCGCAGGCGCGCGAACAGCGCCGCGGTGATCGCCTGCGCCGCGGTCCACGAGGTGGACTTGTCGGCGACGATGTTGCGCACGAGGTCCGGGATCGGAACGTCGGGGTTCTTCTGGATCGCGACGTGGCCCGTAATGCCTTGGATGATCGGGTCGTACACGCGGCGGTCGCTGTACGGGCCCGTCGGGCCATAGCCGCTCACCGAGCAGTAGATGAGGCGCGGGTTGATCTTGCGGAGATCCTCCCAACCGAGACCTAATCGCTCGGCCGCGCCGGGCCGCCAGTTCTGCACGAACACGTCGGCGTCCGCGACGAGCTTCAGCAGGATCTCGCGGCCCTCGAGTTTCGTGAGGTCGAGCACGATGCAGCGCTTGTTGCGGTTCACGTTGGTGAAGAACGCCGCGAGGCCGCCGCGGTAGTAGGGCCCGACGCGCATCAGGTCGCCGTAGCCGGGCGGCTCGACCTTGATCACTTCCGCGCCCTGATCCGCGAGGATCATCACCGCGAACGGACCGGACACGATCTGTGAGCAGTCGACGATCTTGATGCCTGCCAGCGGTCCAGCCATTTCGCGTGCTCCCGAGAGCGCGCGAGCTTATCGCGGCGCGCTGGCGAGCTTCACGGCGCCGCGCGCTGCGAGCGCCTCGATCTGCGCGTCGTCGTAGCCCGCCTCGCGCAGCAGCTCGCGCGTGTGCTCGCCGTGCAGCGGCGGGCGGCGCGCAATCGCGCCGGGTGTCTCGGAGAGCTTCACCGGCAAGCCCGTCGTGTGGAACGTGCCGAGCTCGGGATGCGGGAGCGCGACGTGCATCTCGCGCGCCGCGACCTGCGGATCCGCGAACACCTCGGCGAGCCCGAGCACGGGGCCCGCAGGCACGCCGGCCGCGTTGAGCAGCTCCACCCAGTGCGCGACGTCGCGGCTCGCGAGCGCAGCCTCGATCTCGCCCGTCAGCGCATCGCGATTGCGCACGCGCGCGGGCGAGGCGGCGAAGCGCTCATCGCGCAGCCATGCCTCGCGACCCAGCGCGCGCGCGAGCTTCTCCCACATCGCGTCGTTGCCCGCGGCGATGTTCATGAAACCGTCTCGCGCGCGGAATCTCCCGTAGGGCGACGAGAGCGGGTGGTGCTGGCCCGCGGGACCGGGGCTCACGCCGCTCTCGAAGAACTGGCCCGCCGCCCAGGTGAGAACGCCCAGCGTGGCTTCGAGCAGCGAAGTCTCGACGAGCTGCCCGCGGCCCGTGCGCTCTCGTGCAAGCAACGCAAGCTGGATGCCGTGCGCCGCGAACGTGCCCGCGAGCAGGTCCGAGATCGCGACGCCGCTGCGCGTCGGCCCGCTCTCGCGCGTGCCGGTGATCGACATGAGTCCGCTCATGCCCTGCGCGATCTGGTCGAAGCCTGGCCGGCGCGCATACGGACCCGTCGCGCCGAAGCCCGAGATGCTGCACACGACGAGGCGCGGGTGGCGCGCGATCAGCTCGTTCGGCGGGAAGCCGAGCGCCGCGAGCACGCCGGGGCGGAAGTTCTCGACGAGCACGTCGGCGCGCGCGATCAGGCGCCCCAACACCTCGCGTGCCTCGGGCTTCGCGATGTCGAGCGCGAGCGCGCGCTTACCGCGGTTCGCGGAGAGAAAGAAGTACGCGTCGCGCGTGGCGCCGGGCGTGCGGAACTCGCGTCCGCGCGGCGACTCGACGCGCACCACGTCGGCCCCGTAGTCGGCAAGCAACTGCGTGCAGAACGGCCCCGCGAGGTAGCGCGTTAGGTCCACGACGCGGATGCCGGCGAGAGGCGCGCTCACGGCCAACTCGGCGGAGCCGCATCCCCGGCTTCCGACACGCGAGGTTCGAGTCCGGCGCGCGTCGGGCGCGTCACCACTTCTCCCAGTGCACGACCTCGCTCACGGGCTTGCGCGCGACCGGGCCGAACGGGCGGTCCGGGTAGCCGAGCGCGATGCACACGCCGATCGAGACGTCGCTCGGCAGATTCATCGCGGCGCGCATCTCGGCTTCGGCTGCGAGCTGGAACGTGGTGAACGTGCTGCCGAGGCCGAGCGCGCGCGCCGCCACGATCAGGTTCTGCGCCGCGGGATAGAGCGCGGCGAGCATCATCTGCTCCGTGCCGGCGCCGGGCGGATACACCTTGCGCCCGCACACGAACACCCACACCGGCACGTCCTCGAAGCTGCGCAGCAGGTGCTGCGCGCCGCCGAGCATGCGACCGACCATGCCGGGCGGCGCGGGCATCGCCTGCACCATCGGCAGCATCCGCTCGCGCAGCACCGGCCCGATGCGCTCTTTCGTCGCGCGGTCGCTGACGACGACGAAGTCCCAGCCCTGCGAGTTGCCCGGGCTCGACGCGCGCGTCGCCGCGTAGATCACGCGCTCGATCAGCGCGCGCGGCACCGGGTCGGGCTTCAAGTATCGAATCGCCCGCGTGGTCTCCATCGCTTCGATCACGTCCACGGTCCGCTCCCTCGTCAGGTCGGGCACAGGTAGCGCGCTAGTTCTGCGCCGCGCTGCCTCGGTGGTGGAACGCGCGCGCCATCGGGGTGTCGAGCCCGAGCTGGCCTCGCGCCTGCGAGCGACCTCGGGCCTACCGCCGCGTCAGCCTCACCGGGACTTGCGTGTCCGGGCCCATTCCGAGGTTGTACCGGCGGAGCTTCGGTCGGCGCGAGGTCACGGGCGCGAGGTCGCAGGCGGTCACGACGGTCGCGATCACGCAGCGAAGCTCGAGCGTTGCGAGTGCCCATCCCAAACACAAACGGTGGCCCGCGCCGAACGGCAGAAACTCATGCGACTCATACGGCCGGCGCAGGAACCGCGCCGGGTCGAACTGTTGTGGAGACGGATAGAGGTCGGCGTCTTTGTGTACTGCCGGTATCGCGATGAAAACGTTCGTACCCGGCTCCAGCTCAACCTCGCCCACTGCGACCTTCTCGGAGCCCACGGTGCGCACGGCCTCGGTCGCAACGGGGAACACACGCAGCGCCTCTTTGCATACCGCGTCCAGCAGAGGCGTCTTCGCAGCGAGCCTCTTCGGAGTGCCTTCGTCGCCGAGTTCCTCACGCAGCTCGCTCGCGATCTTCGGATCTCGCGCGAGCGCGTCCAGCGCGCACGCGGCGACCATCGCGGTCGTGTCGTGGCCGGCGACGAGCATCGTCACGAGGTGGTCGCGCAACTGTTCCGCGGGCTCGCGCGGATTGCGCTGGACGAGCCGCGACAGAAGCCCCCCATCCGTCGCGGGCTCAGCTGTGCGCACGCGCTCCAAGAGGAACGCGTCGCGCGCACTGCGAAGAGCCTCGAAGCGGCGCCATGCCGGTAGCCAGCTGCGCTGGAGCGCTGGCAAGAACAGGAGGCGCGCCGGTGCGTCGTCGAGCGGCGCCCGCAACACACTCCGACTGCGAGCAAGCTCCTCATCCGAGATGGGATCGAGCAGCGCGTGCAACATCACCTCGAGCGTGATGTCGCGCATTGCTGGCAGGAGGTCGACGACTCCGGTGGTCGACCCTGCGAGGGTCCACCGTTGCACGGTTCTCCACATCATCTCTAGCAGGCCGCCAAGCCGCTCCCCGATGATCGCCGGTCCCAACAACTGCCGCGCGCGCCGATGTCGGTCTCCGGCGAGGAGGAAGACCGACTCGCTCCCGAGCACTGCGCTCAGGGCTTCGCGCCCAATTGCTGGCTCAGCGAAGCATCGGGGGTCGAGGGCCAACAGCTCGCGTACCGATTCGGCGTCGGCGAGCACGAGGTTCCAGCCGGGCTTGTTCGATGGGAGTCTGAAGCGCGGCCCGAAACGAGCGCGCATCGTGATGTGCGCATCGGCAGGATCGGAGAGCCATCGATACGCCCAGTAGGCACCGTCGGCGGCCCAGAGTGTTGGCCCCGGGACATCCTCGAGCCGCTTCAAAGCACCGCCACCGGATTCACCGGGCTCCCCGTCCCGCGCTCGACGCGCAGCGGCGCGACGGTCAGTTGAAACTCCCAGCGCTGCTCGCGCGCGCACGCCGCCATCAGCGTGTCGAGGCGCAGGTTGTCGAGCAGATGCACGCCCATCGCGACGAGCGTGCATTGATGCACCGGGATGGGCCAGCTCGGGATGCCGAGGCCGGGCAGCGCATCGGAGATGCCGTCGCAGCCGAGCACCGCGATGTCGCGCTCGCGCAGCCACGGCACGCACTCGGCGTGCAGGCCCGCGACGCCGTCGTGCTGCGCGCTCCAGGGGCCATGCTTCGCCTTGCGCGCGTCGCGTCCGGTCGCGACGAGGAGGATGTCGCCGCGCTCCACGCGCACGTTCTGCGCGCGCTCCGCGGCGACGAGCTCTTCGGGCGCGATCGTGTCGCCGAGCTCGAGCCACGGCACGCCGCGCAGGCGCGGGATGTCGAGCAGCACGCCGCGTGAAACGATGCCGTCCTTCGCCGCGAGAATGCTGTTATGGAGCGCGCCGGTCGAGCGCACGTCGGTAATGGGGAAGCCGTTGTACATCTGGCCGTTCACCGCGACGTGACAGAGCGCGTCGATGTGCGAGACGGCCATGCCGTGGAACGAGACGCCCACGAAGTCCATCGTGGTCTCGAGTCCGGGCACGCCGTGCGACTCGGGCCCGCACGAATCGCCGCCTACGACCATCATGTGCAGCGCGGGGTTCGGGTTCTCCGCGGTGGGCTGCACGGGAAGCTCGCGCGAGAGGCTCACCACCTCGCCCGTGCGCACGAGCGCCGCAGCCGCGCGCCGCTTCTCGGGCGTGATCAGGTTCAGCGCGCCGCGCTCGTCGTCCTTGCCCCAGCGCCCCCAGTTCTTCACCGACTCGAAGATCTCGCGCATGCGCGCTTCGCTGACCGGCTTCGCCATCGCTCACTCCTGGTTCGCTGCGCCATGATGCGGCGACACGAGGAGAGAGCCAATGGCGAAGAAGAAGTCCGCGAAGCGTTCCCCGAAGCGCGCTGCGAAACCGCGGGCTGCGAAGCCGAAGCCGGCGCCTGCGAAGAAGCGCGCCGCTTCCTCCAAGCCGGCGGCGCCTTGGGGCATCGAGTCGATCTTCCACTTCACGGTGAACTGCACGAACTTCGAGCGCTCGATCGCCTTCTATCAGACGATCGGCTTCAAGGTGCTGCGCGACAACCGCGACGTGATCTGGCCCGACTACGTCGCCGGCAACTTCGGCATGACACGCGCACAAGGCCGCGGCGCCCTGCTCGCGATCGACGACGGCCCGACGCACACGCGCCTCGACCTGCTCCAATGGTTGGAGCCCGCCTACGACCCCGCACCTGACAAGCCCTGGAGCGAGCGCGTGCCGCGCATCATCGCGCTGCGCACGCGCAACGTGCGCAAGGCCTACGAGGATCTCACGGCCAAGGGCATCGAGTTCATCACGCCGCCGCGCAACATGGACCCGAGCAGCGGCATCGTCGGCGTGATGCTGTGCCGCGATCCTGACGGCCTGCTCGTCGAGTTCATCGAGTACGAGCCCGGCGTGCTCGGCAGCCGCGTCACCCACCTCGCGAAACGGACGGGGTGACCGCCGAGCAGCTCGAGACGTTCGCGCGCGACGGCATCGTTCGGCTCCACCGCGCGATCCCGGCGCGCGACGTGACCGCGATGCGCGCACGCATCTGGGACTTTCTCGAGCGCGCGCAAGGCGTACGCGAAGGCGACCCGGCGACGTGGCCGGCGAGCCGCCCCTTCCACTTCCAGGCGCTCTCGCGCAGCGACGCGTTCGCGCCCGTGCGCTGCCCCGCGCTCGTGTCTGCGCTGGGCGAATTGTTAGGTCCGGGGGGCTGGCAAGAGCCGCCGAGCTGGGGACCGCCACTGGTGAGCTTTCGCGATTGCGAGGCGTGGGAGCTGCCCACGAAGTCGTGGCATCTCGATCTTCCGATCCCGCCCACGACCGCGCTGCGCGCCGTGCGCGCATTCACGTTCCTCAGCGACGTCGAGCCGCGCGGCGGCGCGACCGTCGCCGTCGCCGGATCGCATCGCGTGCTCAGCGCGCTCGCCGAGCGAGCGGGTCGCGCGCTGCGATCGCGCGAGGCGCGCGCGGCCCTCGCCGCGAGCGATCCGTGGTTCGCCGCGCTCGAGCAGCGCGACGCCGCCGATCGCGACGAGCGCTTCCTCCGCGACGGCGCGTGCGTGCTGAGCGTTCCCGTGCGCGTCGTGGAACTGTGCGGGCACGCAGGCGACATCGTGCTGATGCGCGCCGAGTTGCTGCACGCGGCAGCGCCCCACGCCCTGCCCGCGCCGCGCATCGTGCTCGCGCCCTTCGTGTTCGCGCGCACCACCGCGCCACCTCCGCCAAACCCCGCACGCAACTGAGGCCCAGCTGCGGCGCGCAGCGCCGCCAGCTGCAGCCTCCAGCGGGAGCGAACGCGACAACCGGGATCGACCAGTGGCAATCTCGGCTCCCCAGGAAAGAGGAGACACCCGTGCGCTGCCTAGTCATGGGCGGGACTCAGTTCAACGGCTTGGCGCTTACGCGCGAGCTGGCGCGTACCGGCCACGACGTGACGGTCGTGAATCGCGGCAAGACGCCGGTGGAGCTGCCGCTTGGCGTGAAGCGCCGCAGTGCGGATCGCACCGACCCCGCCGCCGTGCGGGCCGCGCTCGCGGGTGACGACTGGGACGTCGTCTACGACGTGAACGCCTACACCCCGGACGACACGCGGCTGATGGCCGAGTTGTTACGGGGCCGCGTCGGCCACTACGTGTTCGTGAGCTCGACCGTGATCTACGCCGCGTCCGAGCGCATCCCGATCTCCGAGGACTTCCCGCTCGACCGCTCCCCGCAGCAGAACGAATACGGGCGCTGGAAGATCGAATGCGAGGACATCCTCTTGCGCGAGCACCGCGAGCGCGGCTTCCCCGCCACGATCGTGGCGCTCTCGATGGTGTTCGGCCCGAACAACATCCTGCCCGATCGCGAGCAGCGCATGTTCGCGCGCCTCGTGCACGGGCGTCCGATCCTGATTCCCGGCGACGGCACGACCCTCGCGCAGATCGGCCACGTCGAGGACCAAGCGCGCGCGCTGCGCATGCTCGGCGGCAAGAACGCGACGCTCGGCAAGCGATACAACCTCACCGGCGCCGACGCGTTCAGCGCGAACGGCTACGTCGACACGTTCGCCGCGGTCGTGGGCGTGACGCC
>Ga0194121_10001038_pt1 | contig 48629 bp, 43 predicted proteins | sample TA2MahCa50mmetaG_FD_148609 | JGI IMG/M metagenome (GOLD analysis project Ga0194121, IMG submission 148609) | Freshwater microbial communities from Lake Tanganyika, Tanzania - TA2015020 Mahale Deep Cast 50m | ecosystem: Environmental > Aquatic > Freshwater > Lake | place: Tanzania: Lake...
CGCTCTCCGAGGAATCGCGCAAGGCGGCGCACGAAGGCATCGCGCGGGTGGTGCAGAACATCGCGCGCGCGCACGGCTGCGAGGCCGAGGCCGAGATCGTGCTCGGGTTCCCGGTCACGGTGTGCGATGCAAAAGCGGTCGCGCATGCAGCGGCTTCGATCGGCGCCACCTTCGGCAAGGACGCCTGGCAGGACATGAAGGCGCCGGTGATGGGCGCGGAGGATTTCTCCTACGTCCTGAACCGGGTGCCGGGGGCGATGGTGTTGCTGGGTGTGTGCCCGGAAGGGCAGGTCTGGAAAAGCGCCTGCCCCTGCCATTCCAACAAGATGGTGCTGAACGAATCCGTGCTCGCGCGCGGCGTGGCCGCGCATTGCGCCATCGTGGAGCGGTATCTGGCACAGGGGTTGGGCGCCTAGCAGGCCGCAATGTAACCGATCGGTTACATCAGAGGCGCCCGCGGCCGTTGCTGGCGCGAGCCTTCTTAGCGGGCGGATCGCGCGTGCCAGCGGCGGATGATCGCCGCGTTGTCCAGGTCGCCGTCGCCGGCCGAGACAGCATCCTCCAGCAAGCGCTCGTGCGCCCGCGTGAGCGGCAACTCGAGCGGGCTCGCCGCCAGCATGGTGCGCACATCCTTCAAATGCTGGCGGATGCGGGACTCGGGCGCGTAGTCGCCCGATACCATTTTCGCTGCCTTGGCGAGCGCCGCCGCAGAAGCGGCCGGCGAGGCGCGCACCAGGTCGAGGAACTGCCCGCGGGAGATGCCAAGCGCCTCGGCGAACGCCATGCCCTCGGCGATCGCCGCGCGGTTGAGGCCGAGCACAAGGTTGGTGGCGAGTTTCGCGCGCGCCGCCATGCCGGCCGCGCCAACCGCGATGCGTCGCGGCGAGATGCCTGCGAGCAGATCCTCGCAGCCGGTGGCATCGCCCCCGACCAGCATCAGTGCCTCGCCGCGGCGCACCGCGTCCGAGGAACCGGAAAGCTGCGCCTCGACGTAGCGGATGCCTTTCTTCGCCAGGCGGCTCGCAAGCGCCTCGACACGTGACGGATCGCCGGTCGTGCAATCGACGTACAGGCCCGCCGACGAGGCGCTGACGGCCTGTTCCGCATCGGCGCTGTCGAATACGGCGAGGACGATACGCGGCGCGCGCAGCGCCTCCTCGCCGGCGCGACCGTCGAAGCCGCGCATCGCCTCGGCCGAGCGGTCGTAGCCGATGACCTCGAAGCCGGCGGCGGCGAGGCGCGCCGCGATCGCGCGGCCGAGCAGGCCCAGCCCAACGACGCCGACCAACGCTTCAGGGCTCTTTGGCATAGTGGTGTCCTAGAGCGAGGAACCGCCGCAGATGTGGATCTCCTGACCGGTGATCGCGGCGGCCTCCGGCGAGAGCAGGAAAGCGACCAGCGCCGCGACCTCCTCCGGCTGGATACGCCGTCCGATTGGCGGCAGGGCGGCGGGCGGAGTGTCCGAGCGCTGCGGATCGCCGAGCATCGCAGTCTCGGTGCTGGCCGGCGCGACCACGTTCACCGTGATGCCGCGCGCCGCGAGCTCCTTCGCCCAGGACTTCGCCATTCCGACGAGCGCCGACTTGGCGGCGGCGTACTGGCTTTTGCCGATTGCACCCAGGCTGGCGCGGCTGCCCACCAGAACGATGCGGCCGCCCGCCCCCATGCCCGGCGCCAGGTGATTGGCGAGCGCGGCCCCGGCCTCGACGTGGATGCGCCACAGCAGCGCGCCAGCGTCGAAGTCCAGCTCGCCGAGCCTTGCGCCACGCATGATGCCGGCGCAGTGCACCAGCGCGTCGGCGGCGCCGAGGTCCGCCAGCGCGCGCGCCCGGCCGTTGCCATCGGCGAGGTCGACCGGCAGCTCGCGAAACCGCTCGTGCTCGAGCGTCGCGGGCGACTGGTCCAGCCCCGTTACCCGGCAGCCGTGGTCCAGGAGGCGGGCCGCGACGGCGCGGCCGATGCCGGAACTCGTTCCGGTGACGACAGCGTGGCGCATCGCGCGAGGCGCGGCGGCGCTACGCGCGCTCGAAGTTGACGCTCTTCAACAGCTCCCCGGCGCGCACGATTTCCGAGCGGATGAACTTGCGACTCGATTCGATGCTCTCGGCCACCGGCTCGATGAGCGTCCCGGTGAGTCGCTTGACCACCTCCGGATCGCGCATGGTTTCCTGCACCAGGGCGTTGAGCGCTTCCTGGATCTCGCGCGGGGTGCCCTTGGGCGCCCAGACGCCGTACCAGGAGTTGAACTCGAAGCCCGGCAGGCCGGCTTCGGCCAGCGTGGGGATCTCGGGCGCGAGCACGGAGCGGCGCGCGGTGGCGATGCCCAGCGCTCTGATCCGGGTGGGGTCCTTCGCCGCCGGAATCAGGGCGAAGCTCGGATCGATGAGCAGTTGCGCCGCGCCACCCATCAGGTCCTGGAGCGCCGGCACCGTGCCCCGGTAGGGCACCATGGGGATGTTCACGCCGGTGCGGCGCAGCCATTCGATGGTGGCCAGGTGCCCCGCCGAGCCCATGGAGGAAATGGCGAAGTTCCATTTCGCGGGCTCGGCCTTCGCCGCGGCGACCACCTCGGCGAGCGTCTTCTGCGGGCGCGTTGCGCTCATCACGCACACCAGGGGCGCGACCGCGGTGCGCGCCACGAACTCCAGGTCCACCTCCGGGTTGAAGTCGGCGGCCTTCAGCACGATCGGCATCACCGCGGTGTTGAACGCGCTGGCGAGGAGCGTGTAGCCGTCGGGCTCGGCCTGGATTACCGACTTGGTGCCCAGGAGCCCCGCGCCGCCGACGCGGTTCTCGACCACCGAGGTGACGCCGTATTTCGCCCGGATGCGCTCGGCGACCAGGCGCCCCAGCGCGTCGTTGGCCGCACCCGGCGGCCAGGGCACGATGACCCGGACCGTCTTGTCCTTGGCAGGCCATGCAGACTGCGCGTGCGCGCGGGTCCCGAGCGCCGCCAGCGTGGCGGCGCCGACCGCCCCCTTGATCATGTCGCGTCTTTTCATCGCGTTTCCCCCTTGAAGAGGCGCCCAGTCTAGTGACCGGCGAACGATCTCGATAGAATCAAACTAGGTTCTTCAGACATTCCTTATTTGGCATACCTGAAAGGGGCCTGCGGTGGCGCAATTCCGGTCTGGCGGATTCCGACTGTTTCTGGAGGTGGCCGAGCATGGCAGCTTCACCCAGGCGGCCATCCGGCGCGGCACCGTCCAGTCCTACATCAGCCGGCAGATCGGCAACCTCGAGAAGGAATGCGGCGGCGCGCTGTTTCGCCGCACCGGCCGCGGCGTGGTGCTGACCGAATTCGGCCGGCATGTGGAGCAGCGCGTGCGCCGGTGGCTGACGCAGAGCGACGAGCTGATCGAGGAGATCCGGCAGACCGCGCAGGAGCCGATGGGGGAGGTGGGCGTCGGCATCGTGCCATCCGCCGCGCATCCGCTGATGAGCCACGTGTTCGAGCGGCTGCATCGCCTACACCCGCGCATCCGCCTCAGCATTCGCGAAGGGCAGGGAGGCGAGTTGGAGGCCTTGCTTGACACCGGCAGCGTCGACCTCGCCATCCTGTTTCGCCACGTCAAGCCGAAAGGACAGGACGAGGTGCAGCTCGCCACCGCGAATACGTACCTCGTGTCCGCTCCCGGCGTCGCGCTCACGGCCTCGGCCACGGTCGAGTTCCGGCGGCTGAGGGGCCTGCCGCTGGTGCTGCCGTGCCGGCCCTCGCAACTGCGCTCGGTGCTCGAGGAGACCGCGCGCAGCAAGGGCTTCCAGCTCACCGCCGTCGTCGAAGCCGACTCGCTGCGCGTGCAGAAGGAAATCGTCGCCGCCAATCGCAGCCTGTACGCGCTGATGGGCCCGTTCTCGATCGAGGAAGAGCTGCGCAGCGGCCGCCTGCAGGCGGCGAAGATCGTCGCGCCCGAACTCAAGCGCTTCGTCTCCCTCGCCATGCCTCGCCATGGGCATGTCACCCAGGCCGTGCGCATCGTCGGCAACCTGATCGCGCAGACCGTGCGCGAGTGGAACGGGCAGATCAGCGGGCCCCGGCCCGGGCCGGCAATCGTGCCAGGGGGCGCCGCCTAGGCTTCCGCGACCTCCACCCTCGCGTCGTTGTAGCAGGCCCCCTCGGAGAGGTCGGCGTGGTGCGAGGGGCAAAGCGCCGACACCGTCTGGCCGTTGCCACCGGCGGCGAGCCACGCGCCCTTGAACGAGCACACCACGCCGCGCGGCACGACGTCGGTCACCGCGAGCGACAGGCGCACTTCACCCAGGTCGTTCCACACCCTCACGCGCTGCCCGTCGCGCAGTTCGCGCGCGGCGGCGTCCTCCGGGTGCATCTCCAGGGGCGGCGGGCCGTCGGCGGCGTGCAGGCCGCCGAAAGTCGAGCTGATCCGCCGGTCCGAGGCGGGCGAGATGAGCATGAGCGGATGGCCCGCCTGCACCGGCCGGAAAGAGGGCAGGCGCGCGCGGTACTTGCCCTCGAGATAGCCCGAAGCCAGCTCGACCTTCCCTGAAGGGGTCTTCGGGAAAACGTTGCCGAAGAGCACCGCCTCCTCCCCGCCGAACCGCATCGGCGTCGCTCGATCCAGGGGCAGCGCGCTTGGCCGCATTCCGATGCGCGCGTCGGCGCCATCGAAGGCCTCGTCCATCAGCTCCTCGTCCGTGGCACGCAGCGCCGGGTCTTGGAAGCCGAACCGCGCCGCCAGGCGCCGGAAGATCTCCGTGTTGGGCAGCGACTCGCCCTGCGGCGGAATCACCGCCCGCGCACGTTGCAGCCAGTGCGTGCCGTAGGCGGGGTAGAGATCGCCGTGCTCGAAGCTGGAGCAGGCCGGCAGCACGATGTCGGCGTACGCAAGGCTCTCGGTCATCTGCACGTCGCAGCCCACGGTGAAGAGGTCCTCGCGTGCAAGACCCCTCCTCATCCGGTTCTGGTCCGGGTGAACGATGAGCGGGTTGTGGTTGTAGATGAAGAGCGCGGCGATCGGCGGCGCAAGCGAGGCGTCGTTCAGGTGCCGCCCGACGTCGATGATGTTGAGCGTCCGGGTCCCCGGGGGAACGAGCTCCGGCCGGGCGAGCTTGGCGGGTGTCTTGGGGAAGGCGTTCCCCGCACCGTTGACCAGGCCCCCGCCCCTGACGCCGAACTTGCCGGCGAGTGCGGGCAGCGCGAACACCGCGCGGATGCCGCTGCCGCCGTTCTGGTTCCGCTCCAGGCCGTTGCCCACGCTGATCGCGGCGGGCGACAGATCGCGGTACCACTGGGCGAGCGTGCGCACATCCGCCGCCCTCACGCCGCAGGCCTCGGCCGCGCGCTCGATCGTCCAGGGGCGGGCAAGCGCCATGAAGTCTTCGTGGCCTTCCACGTGGCTAGCGACAAACGCCTTGTCGATCCCACCGCAGCGCTCGAGCTCCGCCGCGATCGCCCAGGCAAGGAGCACGTCCGTCCCCGGCCGCACAGGCAAGTGCAGGTCCGCCTGCGCCGCGATCACCGTGCGCCTTGGGTCCACCACCGCCAGCTTGGCGCCCTTCTTGCGCGCCCGCTTGATCACCGGCGCCAGGTGCAGGTTGCACCAGGTGACGTTATTGCCCCAGGCGACGATGAGCTTCGCGTGCTCCGCCTGCTCAGGGGGCATCCCGGGCGTCGCGCCGAAGGTGCCCATCCAGGCCTCACCGCGGATGCCGCCGCACAGGGGCCGCCGATCGAGCAGGCTCGCGCCCAGCCGGTGGAAGAACCTGAGGTCCATCGAACCGCCCGCGAGCGCGCCATGCGGGCCGGCGTAGTTGAGCGGCAGGATCGACTGCGGCCCGTGCTTCGCGATCGCCGCCTGGAAGCGGGCGTGGATTTCATCGAGCGCCGCGGACCAGGAGAGGCGCTCGAACCTGCGGTCGCCTTTCTGGCCGTTGCGCCGGAGCGGCGTCGTGAGCCTGCCGGGCCCGTGCACGAAGGCCGGGAACTGCTCCGGGACCTTGGCGCAGAGCTTGCCGGCGGTGTAGGGATTGGCCTTCGAGCCCTTCACCGCCACGATGCGGTCCTCGGCCACCGTCACCGCGAGGCTGCAGGTGTCGGGGCAGTCGAGGGTGCAGACCGAGGGGAGTATGCGGGGCATGCGGGGATGGTACTTCACCTGCGGCAAGGCATACCGAGCCCGGTGGCCCGGTCCACCGTCTTGCGGAACCCGAATGCCGCCGGTGCCCGGGGCCACCCAGTGAGCAGCGTGGTCAAAGGCAGGTTTCCCGGGACTACGACGAGAGCTTCAGGGAAAGCCGGCTGACTTCGGGCCATTCACGGATCGCGGCGGCCCTGATCAGGCCTGCGCCTGATCAGGCCATCACGCGCTCGACTTCCGCCTCGACCTCATCGGCGATCCCGCGGCTTTCCGCCACCAGCCGGGCGATCTCGTCGCCGGTCCGCTTCACGTAGTCCGCGTCCTTGATCGACTTCAGGTTGATGCGCGCGTTGTAGGCGGCGCCCTTCACCCCGGCAAGCGACACCAGCGCGCCGACGCCGGCGTCGGTAATCATCGCCTCGTTGCCGCAGCGCGCCGCCCGCAGGCACAGTTCCAGCGCCCTGCGGCAGTGCCGTGCCGTCTGCACCGGCACTTCGGTGGCGCGCTGGTAGCCGGCCTGGAGCGCCGCGGTGCGCGCCGCTTTCTGGTTGGGCGTGTCCTTGGCCATGCGCAGTGCGTCCATCACGCCGTTGAAGGCCTGCGTATCCTCGTCCACCGCGGCCATCAGCTGGTCCTTGATCTGCTGCGCTTCGAGGGCGAGCGCATCGAGCTCGTCGTAGCGCGAGGCGAACTGGGCCTTGCCGACCGTGAGGTTGGCGACCATCGCGGCGAGCGCCGCGCCGATGGAGCCCGCGAGCGCGGCGATCGAGCCGCCGCCGGGGGCCGGCGTATCGCGGGACACTTCGTCGACGAACGCAGCCACGGTCTTTGCCGCCAGTTGGCCGTTGTTCCGCGGCATGCCGAGCACCTTCTTATCGACTTCGAAGGGCGCAACGTCGCGCAGGCCCATCGCCTGAACCGCGGCCTCGATCACGTCGCCGACCGGCAACCCGGTGGACTTGCGCATGCGCCGCAGGTACCAGCGAGCGGATTCCCGCATGGCCTCATAGGGCACCACGCCGACGATCTCCGAACCGGTCACGGCGATGCCACGGCTCGCGGCCTCCTCGCGCGCCGCCTCCAGCACGGCATGCGCCGGCGAGACGGTGAAGTCGGTGAGGTTGATGGAAATCTGCGCGCGCTGGTACTTCTCGACCACCCAGCCGACCGCCTTGACGTGCGTGAAGCGGCCGTCGGCGTAGGCGGGCTTGCCCTCGACGTCCCCCGCTTTGTAGCCGAGCGCGGCATAGCGCGCATCAAGGTCGCGGCCATGCGCCTCGCGATAGTGCCGGGCGAGAGAGGCCCAGTCCTTCGCCACCAACTCGCAGGCACCGCAGGGATAGGCGTCCTTGCCGAAGTTCACCACCTCGCCCTTGTAGTAGAAAGGCGAGGTGTTGCCGCGACGCAGGTGCCGGCCGCGCTCGCGCAGCGCGTAGGCAATGTCGTCCGCGTAGCGCTTGTCGGTGGTGGCGAGGTTGACGTTGTAGGCGATGAGAAATTCGCGCGCGCCGATGATGTAGGCGCCGGTGCGGGAGTTGTGCTTCGCGGGTCCGAAATCCGGCCGCCACGCCGGGTCGGCGAGCTTGCGCTCGAGGCCCTCGTATTCCCCCGCGCGCACCACCGCAAGGTTGCGCCGCGCCGCAGTGGCCGCGGCATGCTCGTACAGATACACCGGGATGCCGAGCTCGCCGATGCGCTTTCCGGTCTCGCGAGCCAGTGCCACGCAATCCTGCATCGTCACGCCGGATACCGGCACGAACGGGCAGACATCCATTGCCCCCATGCGGGCATGGCTGCCGTGGTGCTTGGCCATGTCGATGAGTTCGGCCGCCCGCCGGCCGGCCCGGAAAGCGGCCTCGAGGACCGCCTCGGGCGCGCCGACGAACGTCACCACGGTGCGGTTGGTGTCCTCGCCAGGGTCGACATCCAGCAGCGTGACGCCGCGCACGGCCTCGATCTCGGCGGTGATGCCGCGGATCACGGCCAGGTCGCAGCCCTCGGAAAAATTCGGTACGCATTCCACCAGCTTGTTCATCGTTTCTCCAGATCGCTTGGCGCATCGAGGTGGGTTCCCGGCAGTGCCAGGACGCGCGGGTGGACCGCCGAGCGTCCCGCGTTGAAGCGAAACAGGTCCATCATCCCCCCGAAGGCAGCAGCGTGCCCGCGTGGCGGTTGAACCTGCCGGCGAGCACCATCGCCTTGATCGCCTCGATGTCGGGCGCGAAGTGACGGTCCCTGTCGTAGAAAGGCACCTCGCTGCGCACCTCCGCGTGCACCTGCTGCAACGCGGGCGAGGTGCGCCGCGGCCGGCGGAAGTCGACGCCCTGCGCTGCGGCGAGCAACTCGATGGCAATGATGCCGGCGCTGTTGTCGGCCATGTCGGCGAGGCGCCGCGCGGCGAAGGTCGCCATGCTGACGTGGTCCTCCTGGTTCGCCGAGGTCGGCAGGCTGTCCACGCTTGCCGGGTGCGCCAGCGCCTTGTTCTCGCTGGCGAGCGCCGCGGCGGTGACCTGCGCCACCATGAAGCCGGAATTGAGCCCGCCATGCTCGACGATGAACGGCGGCAGCCGGCTGATGGCGCCATCGATCAGCAAGGCGATGCGCCGCTCTGCGAGCGCGCCGATCTCGGCGCAGGCCAGCGCCAGCGCGTCGGCCGCCAGCGCCACCGGCTCGGCGTGGAAGTTGCCGCCGGACAGCACTTCGCGGGTCTCGGCGAACACCAGCGGGTTGTCCGAGACGCCGTTGGCCTCGATGCGAAGGGTCTCGGCGGCGTTGCGCATCGCGTCCAGGCACGCGCCCATCACCTGCGGCTGGCAGCGCAGCGAGTAGGGGTCCTGCACGCGGTCGTCGCCCATGAGGTGCGAGGCGCGGATCTCGCTGCCGGCGAGCAGCGCGCGATACGCGGCGGCGGTGTCGCGCTGGCCGGCGTGCCCGCGCAGCTCATGGATGCGGTCGTCGAACGGCGTGTCGCTGCCCATCGCGGCGTCCACCGACAGCGCACCGGCCGCGAGCGCGGCGGCGAACACGTTCTCGATGGCGAACAGGCCCTTCAGGGCGAGCCCGGTGGAGACCTGCGTGCCGTTCAGCAGCGCCAGGCCTTCCTTCGGCGCGAATCGCATCGGCATCAGCGCCATCGCGAGGTGGGCGAGGGGCGCCAGATCGCCTGAGGCACCGACCGAGCCCTTGGACGGGATGTGCGGGTAGCGGCGCTGGTTGTACAGGGCAAGCAGCGCGTCGATCACCTCGGGGCGCACGCCGGAGCGGCCGCGGGCGAGGCTCGCCACCTTCAGGGCGATGGTGAGACGCACCGCGTCGTCCGTCAGGGGCGGCCCGACCCCGGCGGCGTGGGACAGCACCAGGTTTTCCTGCAGGTGCTCGAGTTCGGATCGCTCGATCTTGGTCTGTGCGAGCTTGCCAAAGCCGGTGTTGATGCCGTAGGCCGGCGCGCCGGCGTCGACGATCTGCTCGATGGCGGCGACCGCGGCCTGCAGCCCGGGTATGCAGGCCGGGTCGAGCGAGAGCGGAATGCCGTCCGCGGCGATGCGCCGCAGCACGGGCAGCGACAGCGGCTGGCGGCCGACGAGGTGGCTCATCGGATCATCGGCAGGTTGAGGCCTTGTTCCCGGGCGCAGGCGATGGCATCGGCGTAGCCTGCGTCGGCGTGGCGCATGACCCCGGTGCCGGGGTCGTTCCACAACACCCGCTCCAGGCGGCGGTCAGCCGCTTCGGTGCCGTCGCACAGGATCACCATGCCCGCGTGCTGCGAATAACCCATGCCGACGCCGCCCCCATGGTGCAGCGAAACCCAGGTGGCACCGCTCGCGCAGTTGAGGAGCGCGTTCAGCATCGCCCAGTCGGACACGGCGTCCGATCCGTCGCGCATCGACTCGGTTTCGCGGTTGGGGCTCGCCACGGATCCCGAGTCCAGATGGTCGCGCCCGATCACGATGGGCGCCTTGAGTTCGCCCTTGCGCACCATCTCGTTGAACGCCAGGCCGGCGCGGTGCCGCTCGCCGAGGCCGATCCAGCAGATGCGCGCCGGCAGGCCCTGGAAATGGATGCGCTTGCCCGCCATGTCCAGCCACTGGTTGAGCATGCGGTCCCGCGGGAAGAGCTCGCGCATCTTGGCGTCGGTTTTCGCGATGTCCTCGGGGTCGCCGGACAGCGCCACCCAGCGGAACGGTCCCTTGCCGCGGCAGAACAGCGGCCGGATGTAGGCGGGCACGAAGCCGGGGAAGTCGAAGGCGTTCTTCACGCCGACGTCTTTCGCCTCCTGGCGGATGTTGTTGCCGTAGTCGACGCAAGGGATGCCCAGCGCCTTGAAGCCGAGGATGGCGCGCACATGGTTGGCGATGGCCTCGCGGGCCGAGATCGCGACTTCCTCCGGATCCTTCTTGCGCAGGTCCCGCCAGCGCTCGAGGGACCAGTGTTCGGGCAGGTAGCCGTTGGCAGGATCGTGCGCGGATGTCTGGTCGGTGACCAGCGACGGCCTGAACGGGCTCTTCTGCGCGCGCGTCAGGAGCTCGGGGACCAGTTCCGCTGCGTTGCCCAGAAGCCCCACCGACACTGCCCGTTTATCCTCGGCGGCCCGGGCCAGGATTGCCATCGCCTCATCGATGGTGGAGGCCTTGGCGTCGAGGTAGCCGGTCTTCAGCCGCATGTCGATGCGGGTCGGGTCGCACTCGATCGCCAGCATCGAGGCGCCGGCCATGGTGGAGGCGAGGGGCTGCGCGCCGCCCATTCCGCCCAGGCCCGCGGTCAGGATCCACTTGCCGGCCCAGTTGCCTGCGTAGTGCTGGCGGCCGGCCTCGGCGAAGGTCTCGTAGGTGCCCTGCACGATGCCCTGGCTGCCGATGTAGATCCACGAGCCGGCGGTCATCTGCCCGTACATCATCAGGCCCTTGCGGTCGAGTTCATTGAAGTGATCCCACGTGGCCCATTTGCCCACCAGGTTGGAGTTCGCGATCAGCACCCTCGGCGCGTCGGCATGGGTGCGGAACACGCCCACCGGCTTGCCCGACTGCACCAGCAGGGTTTCGTCGCCGCCCAGCGCACGCAGGGCATCGACGATGCGATCGAAGCACGCCCAGCTGCGCGCGGCCTTGCCGATGCCGCCATAGACCACGAGGTCCTCGGGACGCTCCGCGACCTCGGGGTCGAGGTTGTTCATCAGCATGCGCAGCGGCGCTTCGGTCTGCCAGCTTTTCGCGGACAACTGCGTGCCGCGCGCGGCGCGGACGACCCGGGGAGTGCTCATGAAAATCCTTCAGTGCGAATGGACGAGGGGGAATTCAGGCGCATCGAGCGGTGCGCCCGCCGGCAGCTTGAGGTTGGGAAACGGCGGCGAAGTGCGCCCGGCGCGAACGGCGAATACCGCATCGTCCCCGACCCAGCGCGCAGAGAACGCCCGTCTGGGGCGCGAGGCGGTGTTGGCCGGGGCGCCGTGGACGGTGCGGAACGTGAAGGCAATGGCGTCGCCCGGCTCGAGCTCCCAGCCGAGGATGCGCAGCTCGCCACGCCTGGCGTCGATATCCGGGATCGCCTCGAGGTTGTCGTTCGGATACAGCGGCGTGCCGTCGAATCGCATCGGCTTGAAGCCTTTGCCCCAGAGGTGCGAACCGGCGACGCATTCCATCACCGTGTCGCGCGCGACCGGATCGAGCGCAATCCACAGACTCACGCTCTGGCCGCCATCGACGCAGTAGTACGGCTGGTCCTGGTGCCAGGGGGTGACCACGCTGGTGCCCGGGTCCTTGACCAGCACGTGCTCGTGAAAGAAGCGCGCTGTCTTCGAACGCATCAGGCGGGCAGCGAGGGCGGCGGCGGGTGACTCGAAGACGAACGCGCGGTACTCGGGTATCCGCTGCCAGTTGCAGTAGTCCTGGAAGAACGCCGCCGAACCGTCGGCGGGCCTGACCGTGCGCTCCAGCGGACTGGGCGAGGCCCGGTTGCGCGCGACGCCGGCACGCAGGGGCTCGACCCAGTCGCGGAACACGCCGCGGAGCACGATCGCTCCGTCGGCCTGGAACAGCTCGATGTCGGCATCGGTCATGGTTGTGGTTTCCCGACAATGGCGATGAGGTTGACGATGAGGCGCACGATGGCGAGGGCGGTGATGCCGTTCACGTCGAGCGAGGGGTAATGCTCCGCGAAGCTGATGCCAGCCAGGCTGCCGCGGCGCGCGAGCCCGGTGAGCAGATCGCGGGTGTCGTCATAGCACAGCCCCCCGGGCAGCGGCGCGCTGGTGCCCGGCATGACCGACGGATCGACGCCGTCGCAGTCGAAGGCGATGTAGTACCGCCCACCCTCCGGGAATTCCGCGAGCACGCGCTCGATGCCGTGCCGCCGCACCTCGCTCGCCGTCACGATCGCGTTGCCGCGCGCCAAGGTGTCCCGCAGGTCGGCCGGGCGGGCGCTGCCGACGCCGCGGGTGCCGCAATGGACGATGCGCTCGACCCAGGGCATTTCCGCGGCTCGCCGCATGGGACTGGAGTAGCCGTCGCGCACGCCGTCGACCTCGTCCCGGTAGTCGAGGTGGGCGTCGATCTGCAGCACGTGCAGGGGCCCGCGGCCTTCGAAGGCGCCCAGCGCGATCGCGGTGATGGAGTCGTCGCCCCCCAGCACGATCGGCATCGCGCCGGCCTCGAGGATGGCGCGAACCGCGCGGGTGGCGCGCGCGGCGCTGCCCGGCAGGTCGCGCAGGTCGCAGGGCACGTCGCCGCAGTCGGCGAGCCGCGGTGGCGCAGGGTCCGCGAGCGCGCGGCCAAGGTCGAAGTCGTGATGGGTCGCCATGCGGCCAAAGCGCGCCGAGCGTTCGCGCACGGCACGCGGCGCGTCGGCCACGCTGGCGGCGAGATTGCGCACGTGGTAGGGCACGCCGTGCGCGATGCCCAGGACGGCGAAGTCTGCAGCTAGCGATTCGATCGGCACGAAAGGGGAGGCAAGAAACCCCACGCTCGATCCTGCGGGCGGCAAAGCGAGGGGCTTCATTGCTGCACCGCGCGCAGGCGCGCGCCGAGCACCTCGGAGGCAAGGCGTGCTTCCTCCGCGACCAGCGCGCCGTAGCGCCGGATGTCGGCCTCGCTGATGCGATACGAGGGGCCGGTGATGCTGAGCGCCGCGGCGATTTCGCCTGCCGCGCCCCGGATCGGAGCCGCGATCGCGGTCACGTCGGGTTCCAGCGTGTTCTTTCTCGCGATGTAGCCGGTGGCATTCACGTTGCCGGCAAGCGCCTGCCCGACCGCCGTCCGGGCCACGGGAAGCATGCGGCCCAGCCAGCTGGCGTGGTGAATGCTCTTTGGGCTGACCACCTGACGCAGGTAGATCGCATGCTCGGCGTCGGCCCGCGTCGCCAGGTTGGCCGTCTCGCCGCTCGCGGCGCAGAGGCGCCGCAGGTGCGGTTCGGCAAGGTCGAACACGTCGAGCCGTCTGAGCGCCGACAGTCCCATCTGCACCAGGCGCGTTCCCGGTTCGTAGCCCGCGCCAACGCGGTGGACGAAGCCTGCGTGCTCCAGCGCGGCGAGCAGGCGCGCCACGGTGCTCACCGCAAGGCCGCTGCTGCGCGCCAGCGCCGACAGCGTAGGCGCGGGCTGGCCATCGCCAAGGTGCGCCAGCAGGTCAAACGCCCGCTGCACCGCGCGCACCGGGCCGGGCTCCGCGGCACGGGCAGGCTTGCGGGGGGCGCCTTGCCGCTTTGCCATAGAATGGAATAGTATGCCACTCTATGGCAAAGCACAATGCCGACCTGCTGATCGTGCAGGCCGGGGAATTGCTGACCTGCCGCGGTCCGGCCGAAGGCCTGCGGGGCGAGGCGCTGCGGCAAACGGACATCATCGCCGACGGCGCTGTCGCGGTCGGCGGCGGCCGCATCCTTGCCCTGGGCTCGAGCGCAGAGGTGGCGAAGTCCTGGAGCGCGCCGACGGTGCTGGATGCAACCGGGCGCCTGGTGACGCCCGGTTTCGTCGATCCTCACTCCCACCTTCTGTTCGGCGGGACGCGGCACGAAGAGTACGAGGCGAAGGTCACCCAGCGCGCCCCGGCGCGGCGACTCGACGGCGGAATCCGCTTCACGGTGTCGAGGACCCGCCAGACCTCGGACGCGGCACTGGTGAAGCAGGCGATGAGCGACCTCGACACCATGCTGCTGCATGGCACCACCACGCTGGAGGCGAAGACAGGCTACGCGCTGGACCGCGAGGGCGAACTGCGTCTGCTGCGGCTGACCGCGGGCCTGCGCCATGCGGTCGACGTGGTCCCGACGTTCCTGCCGCTGCACGTGCTGCCCGAAGGCTACGACGACCGTCGCAAGGAATACATCGATGCCGCGGTGGCGTCGTTGCAGGCGGCAAGCGGGCTTGCGAAGTACTGCGACGTATCCTGCGACCCCCTGTGTTTCACCTACGACGAATGCCTGCGGGTCGGCAACGCGGCGCGCGCGCTTGGCATGAAGGTCCGCCTGCACGCCGACCAGCACGGCGACGCCCGCGGCGGCCTCGCCGCCGCCGCGCTCTCGGCCTCGGGCGCGGACCATCTGGATTACACGACGGACGAGGGGTTTCGCGCCATGGCCGAGGCCGGCACGGTGGCGACGTTCCTGCCGGGCGTGACCCTGCACTTGTGCGAAATGACGCCGCGTTTCGCCGGCTCGGCGCTGGAGGAGGCGGAGAAACCGTTCCTGCCGATGGTGGTGCGCCGGGCGCTCGAGGCGGGCGTGGTGGCCGCCCTGTCGACCGACTACAACCCCGGCAGCTGCCCGACGCCGTCGATGCAGATGGTGATGGCGCTCGCGGCGCGCTTGTTCCGCCTCGGCTACGCGGAAATCTGGAACATGTGCACGCTGAATGCGGCACGCGCGCTGGACTTGTCGCATGATCGCGGTAGCATCGAGGCAGGAAAGCGCGCCGACCTCGTCATCTGGAACGTCGCCAACCACGGCATGGTGATCAACCGGTTCGGCGTCAATCTTGCCGACACGGTGATCGCCAACGGCAGCATCAAGGTGCAACACGGACGCCTGGCGTCCTGATCCGACCAACCCTGAAGGAGACTCGCAATGTCCATCAAGTCCAGCAGCAGACTGATCTTCACTGCCTTGGTCGCAGCGGCGTTCGCCGCACCCGCGGCCGCCCAGAACATCCGCATCGGCTTTCACGCGCCGCTGACCGGCTTTGCCGCGGCGGATGGCAAGTCCGCGGTGCAGGGCGCCGAGCTCGCCGTCGAGCAGATCAACGCTGCGGGCGGCGTCAACGGACGCCGGCTGGAACTGGTGATCCAGGACGACCAGGCGCGGCCCGACCAGGCGCTGCCCCTGGCCAACAAGTTCATCGGCGACGGCCTCAGGGTGGTGGTCTCGGGCAGTTACTCGGGTCCGACGCGTGCCGCCGCCGGCGTGTTCCACCAGGCGAAGGTGCCTTACGTATCGGCCTACGCCATCCACCCCGACATCACGCGCGCCGGGAACTACGTCTTCCGCACCTCCTTCATGGGTGAGGTGCAGGGGCGCGCCGCGGCCAAGCTGATCGGCGACAACCTGAAGAAGAAGAAAGTGACCCTGGTCACGCTGAACAACGACTTCGGCCAGGCGCTGTCGGCAGGATTCAAGGAGGTGGCGGGCAGGTTCGGCATCCAGATCGCCGCAGAGCACACCTATGCGATGGGCGACCGGCAGTTCGGCTCGATCGTCGCCAGCGTGAAGAAGGACGACCCCGAGGCGCTGTACGTTTCCGGATACTTCTTCAACGGCGGGCCGCTGGTGGCGCAGTTGCGCGCCGGCGGGGTCACGGTGCCGATCATCGGCACCGAGGGCTTCGACACCCACAACTTCATCGCCATCGCCAAGGACGCTGCGGAGGGCGTGATGATCACCACGTCGCTCGACCGCGACAGCAGCGCAGCGCCGATGCGCCGGTTCATCGCGGACTTCGAGACCAAGTTCAAGGTTCCGGCGGACATGGTGGCGGCCAGCACGCATACCGCCCTGTACGTGGTCGCCGAAGGCCTGCGCAGGGGCGGCGTCGATGATGGCGCCAGGATCCGCGCCGCGATCTCCGGCCTGAAGGACTTCGAGGTGGCCACCGGGCGCATTTCGTTCAACGAGCTCGGCGAGGTCTACAAGGCGGCGCAGATCCAGGTGATCAGGGGCGGAAAGTTCCGTCACTTCGCCACCATCGACGATCCGGTGCTGCTCGCGCCCCCGACCAAGTAAAGGCAAGCCCGGTCAGCCGCCGTGTTCTACCTCGAACTGCTGCTGGTCGGGCTGGTGTGGGGCTGTACCTACGCCATGATGGCGCTCGGGCTGACGCTGGTGTATGGCCTGCTGCGCATCCTGCACGTGGCGCAGGCGACGGTGTTCACGCTCGGCGCGTATGTCGGGCTGCTGGTGGCCAACCACACCGGCAGCCTGGCCGGCGCGTTCGTCGCGGCCGCGCTGGCCGCCGGCCTGCTGGGGCCACTGGTCTACCGGTTCATCTACCGGCCGATCCTCGACAAGCCCCCGTTCGTGGCGCTGGTGGCCTCGATCGGCCTGCTGATCGCGATGGAAGACGGCTTCCGGCTGCTCTTCGGACCCTACGGGTTGTCGTTCGCCAAGAACACCTGGTTCACGACCGCGGTGGGTTTTGGCGGCCTGAGCCTGAACCTGGTGCAGGTCTGGATCGCGGTTGCGGCAGTGGTGCTGCTGTCGCTGTTTGCGCTGTTCGCCACCCGCACCCGCGCAGGGGTGGCCTGGAGGGCCACGGTTTCCGATCCGTCGATCGCCGAGAGTTTCGGCGTCGGCGTCTCGGGCGTGCGGCATACGAGCTTCTTCATCGCCTCGGTGCTCGCCGGGGTCGCCGGCGTGCTGGTCGGCCTGCTCAACAACCTCGTCGAACCGGGGATGGGCAGCGTGATCAGCTACAAGGGACTGGCGATCATCGTGCTGGGCGGGCTGGGCAACGTGCCGGGCACGTTGCTGGCGAGCCTGCTGTTGGGCGTCGTGGAGAGCTTCGGCACCGTGTATCTGGGCAAGCTGTTGGACCGGGACGCCATCGCGTTCCTGTTCCTGATCCTGGTGCTGATGATCCGGCCCCAGGGCCTGCTCGGCAAGGCGCGCTGAGGCATGGACTACTACCTTTCGGTCGCCACCTTCGCCGGCCTCAACGTGATCCTCGCGCTCAGCCTCAACCTGATCAGCGGGTTCTGCGGTCAGGTGAGCCTCGGCCATGCCGCGTTCTACGGGCTTGGCGCCTACGCTGCCGCGCTGTGCTCCGTGGCGGGACTGCCGATGGGGGTCTCGGTGGCGGTCGGCATGCTGGTGGCGGGGGGTTTCGGCATCGTCACCGGATTCGCCGCGCTGCGCGTGCGCGAGGATTTCCTTGCCATCGTGACCATGGGCGTCGGTTTCCTGTTCCTCGGCGCGGTGCGCAAGCAGGCCTGGCTGGGCGCCGAGATGGGCATCGCCAAGATTCCGTCGCCGCTCGACAAATGGGGCTACGCGGCGTTGGCCATCGGCGGCGCGGTGGCGGTGCTGCTGCTCAGCCTGCACGTGCGGCGCAGCTGGATGGGCCGGGCGTTCGGCGCCGTCGCCCAGGACGAGGATGCGGCGCGCAGCATCGGCGTCGACGTGTCGGGATACAAGATCGCGGCGTTCTTCATCGGCACCGCGGCGGCGGGACTCGCCGGCGGCATCTACGCGCACATGACCCAGCTGGTGGTGCCGGACGCGTTCAATTTCGTGCAGTCGGTGACCATCCTGGCGATGGTCGTGGTGGGCGGCATCGGCTCCACGCTGGGGGTGGTCGCCGGGGCGGTGCTGCTCACGCTGATGCCGGAGATGTTTCGCTTCATCAACGACTACAAGCTGCTGGTCTATGGCGGATTGCTGCTGCTGGTGATGCGCTTCAGCCCCGAGGGGCTGGCCGGACTGGTGCATCGCGTCACCGGACGCAGGCTCGCCTGAGCATGCTCGAAGGCGTCGGCCTCGGCATTGCGTTCGGCGGCGTTCGGGCCGTCAACGGCGTGAACCTGCGCGTCGAGCGAGGCGAACTAGCGGGGCTGATCGGCCCCAACGGCGCCGGGAAGACGACGCTCCTGCGCCTGCTCACCGGGGTGCTGGCGCCGGAGGCGGGCAGCGTGCGCTTCGAAGGCAAGGATGTGACCCGCGTGCCCATCCACCGCCGCGCCCAGCTCGGATTCGTGCTCACGCACCAGATCGTGCGGCCGTTCCGGGAAATGACCCTGCTGGAGAACGTCATGGTTGCCGCGGCGAGCGAGGTGACGCGCCGGCCTTGGCGCGCGCTGGCGAGCGTGGAGGTCTGGCCGGCGCGCCAGCGGGCGCTCGCGCTGCTCGAGCGGCTTGGCATTGCGGATGCCGCCGACAAGCCGGCCCACAGCGTGCCGCTGGGTTACCTGAAGCGCATGCAGGTGGCGCGCGCGCTGGCCCTCGAGCCGCGCCTGCTGATGCTCGACGAACCGCTGGCCGGCCTGAACTACACCGAGGCGGCGCGTTTCGCAGACCTCATCGTGCAGCTCAATGCCGAGGGCACGACCATCGTGCTGGTCGAGCACAACCTGGGCGAAGTGACGCGCATCGCGGGCCGCCTGCTCGTGCTGCACAACGGCGCGATCCTCGCCGAAGGCGAGCCGCGCGAAGTCATGGCGCGCAAGGACGTGCGCGATGCCTATCTCGGCGTGCAGGCCGCCCATGCTTGAACTGCGCGGATTCGCCTGCGGCTACGGACTGATCCGCGCGGTCGACGGCCTGGATCTGACCGCCCCCGAGGGCATGATCACCGCGCTCCTCGGACCGAACGGCGCCGGCAAGACATCGACCATCATGGCCATCGCGGGCCAAGTCCAGGCCCAGGCGGGCAGCGTGCGCTTTGCCGGCGCGGACCTTGCCGGGCTCGGGCCGGCGGCCCGCACGCGGCTTGGGATTGCGCTCGCCCCCGAAGGCCGGCGCATCTTTCCCGACCTGACCGTAGGCGAGAACCTGCTGGTCGGCGGCTACACGCGCTCCAGCGCGGAGTCACGCGCGACCGAGGAATCGGTGTTGGCGCTGTTTCCCCGCCTGCGCGACAGGCACCGCCAGCGCGCCGGGACGCTTTCGGGCGGCGAGCAGCAGATGCTGGCGATCGGCCGCGCACTGATGGCGGGGCCGCGACTGCTGATGGTCGATGAACTTTCGCTTGGCCTGATGCCGGCGATGGTGGACCAGTGCTTTGGCGCGCTGCTCGACCTGAGGCGGCGCGGCATCGCGATCCTGCTGGTCGAGCAGAACACACATCGCGCGCTGGAAGTGGCCGATCACGTGACGGTGCTGGTCTCGGGCCGCAAGGCCTACGAAGCCGATGGCGCCCAGGCGCGCCAGGATCCGGCGCTGGTGGATTCATTCCTGGGCATGAAGGAGCCGGCATGACGGCAGGACCAAGGCCGGTGAAGGCCCAGCGCGGCAGTGAACTGCGTTGCAAGGGCTGGAGGCAGGAAGCGATCCTTCGCCTGCTGGAGAACAACCTCGAGAACGCCGAGAACCCGGATGCGCTGGTGGTGTACATGTCGGTGGCCAAGGCGGCGCGCGACTGGGACGCCTACGAACGCATCGTCGATGCGCTCAAGCGCCTCGAAGTCGGGCAGACGCTGGTGATGCAGTCGGGCAAGCCGATCGGCATCTTCACCACGCGCGGCGACGGGCCGCTGGTGGTGATGGCCAACGGCAACCTGGTTCCCGCCTGGTCGAGCGATGACCGGGTGGAGGAGTTCTCCCGCAAGGGACTGACGATCGTTCCGGGGTTCACCGCCGGCGCCTGGCAGTACATCGGCAGCCAGGGCATCGTGCAGGGCACCTACGAGACTTTCATGGCGTGCGCGCGCAAGCATTTTGGCGGCACGCTGAACGGCCGTTGGCTCGTGACCGGCGGTTGCGGCGGCATGGGCGGCGCGCAGCCGCTGGCCGGCTACATGGCCGGCGCCGCGACGCTGGTGGTGGAAGCCGACGCGGCGAAGATCCAGCGCCGGATCGATACCGGCTACTGCCAGCACATGGCGCGGGATCTCGATGCCGCGCTCAAGCTGGTGCTCTCGGCGAGGGACAAGGCAGAACCGGTCTCGGTCGGCCTGGTCGGCAATTGCGCAGACGTGCTGCCCGAGTTGCTGAAGCGCAGGCTGACCCCGGACGTGGTCACCGACCAGACTTCGACCGAGCCGGTGGGCGGGTACATCCCGGCCTCGCTGCCGCTGGAGGAGACGCGGCGCCTGTGGGCTAACGAACCGGAAAGCGTGAAGCCGCTGGTGTACGAAGCGATGCGTATCCACATCGAGGCGATGGCCGAGTTCCAGCGCCGCGGCTCGGTGGTGTTCGAGTACGGCAACAACCTGCGCAACCGCGCCACCGTGGGCGGAGGGGCCAGGGGCGCCTTCGAGGTGCCTTCGTTCGTCGACCTGTTCATCCGGCCGTATTTCTGCGAAGGCATAGGGCCGTTCCGCTGGATGGCGATCACCGGCAATGCCGCCGACATCCATGCCATCGACGACCTGATCCTGCGTGAGTTCCCCGGCAATGAACAGGTCTGCGCCTGGATCCGCAAGGCGCGGGAGCTGGTCAAGTTCCAGGGCTTGCCGGCGCGCATCGGCTGGCTTGGGCACGGCGAGCGCAGCCGGCTCGCCCTGCTGGTCAACGCGATGGTCGCCAAGGGCGAGCTGAGCGGGCCGATCGCCTTCTCGCGCGACCACCTGGACGCGGCGTCGGCGGCCATGCCCTACCGCGAGACCGAGAACATGAAGGACGGATCGGACGCGATCGCGGACTGGCCGATCCTGAACGCGTTGCTCAACGGAGCGGCGGGCGCTGACCTCGTCACCATTCACCAGCTGTGCGATTACGGGCAGAGCGCTGGCGTCACGCTCGTCGCCGAGGGCACCGAGGGCGCGGCGGTCCGCCTGCAGCGCGTTCTCGACTGCGATACCGGTCTTGGCGTTCTGCGGCTGGCGGATGCGGGCTATCCTACCGCCCTTGCGGCGAAGGAACGGCACGGGCTGGGCCTCTGAGCCCAATAGGCCCGCCCTGCGGTATCCTCGGGGCGATCGTCCGCAACCGGCCGCGCTTCGCGGCGACATCGGGAGGCCCCATGAAACTGCGCGCGCTGCTGTCACTCGGCCCATTCCTTGCCCTGCTGGCGAGCGGCTGGCCGGGGTCCGCCCCGGCGCAGCAGTTCCCGTCGAAAACCGTCAGGCTGGTCAACCCGTTCCCGCCGGGCGGCCCGCTTGACGTTCTCGGCCGCACCCTGTCCGAGCAGCTCGGCGCTTCGTTCGGCGTCCCGGTCATCGTCGAGAACAGGCCCGGCGCGGCGGGCGGCATCGGCGCCGCCGAGGTCGCGCGCGCGGCGCCGGACGGGCACACGATCCTGCTCACCGTCTACAGCATCGTCACCAGCAATCCCCATCTGTACGCCAGGCTTGCCTACGACCCGCTGAAGGATCTCGCGCCGGTGGTCGCGCTGGCGTCGTTCGACTCGGTGCTGATCGCGCATCCGTCGGTGCAGGCGGGCAGCGTCGCGGAGCTGGTCGCCTACGCAAAAGCGAATCCGGGCAGGCTGAACTACGCCTCCGCCGGCATGGCCTCTCCCGGCCACCTGACTGCGGAGTACTTCGCCAGGCGCACCGGCGCGCAGATGACGCACGTGCCTTACAAGGGCAACGCCGACGCGGTGCGCAGCGTGCTCGCGGGCGAGACCCAGGTGATGTTCACGCCGGTCACCGTGACGGTGCCGCACGTGAAGGCGGGCAAGTTGAAGGCGCTCGCGGTCTACCTGGCCGACAGCGTCGACGTGCTGCCCGGCGTGCGCAGCCTCGCGGCGCAGGGCGTCGAGGGCTTCGACGCGAAGAGCCAGCCGTCCTGGTACGGCTTGCTGGTGCCGGCCGGCACGCCGAAGGAGGCGATCGCGCGCATCAACGGCGACACCCTGAAGGCGCTCAGGGACGACAAGGTCGCCGCCGCGCTGAGGTCCGCGCGCATGTTCCCGATCGGCGGCACGCCGGAGCAGTTCGCCGCGATGATCCGCGACGGGCACGCCGCCTGGGGCAGGGTGATCCGTGAAACCGGGGTGCGAGGCGAATGAGCGGGCGAACGCCTGCACCGCGTCCGAATTTCGTCTTCATCATGGCCGACGACCTCGGCTATGCCGACCTCGGCTGCTACGGCGGCCGCGGCATCGTCGGCACCGCCGGCCGCGGCAAGGCGGGCAGCCCTTCGCCGTCGCTCGACCGGATGGCGGCGCAGGGCCTGCGCTTCACTCAGGGCTACGCCAACTCCTCGGTGTGCTCGCCCACCCGCTTCGCGCTGATGACCGGGCGCTGGCAGCACCGGCTGCGCGGCGGCGCTGACGAGCCGATCCGCAGCGCAGGTGCGCGCGGCAACCCGCTGCTCGGCCTGCCGCCGGCGCACCCGACGCTGCCCTCGCTGCTCGGCGAGGCGGGCTACGCGACCGCGCTCGCCGGGAAGTGGCACCTCGGCTTCCCGCCGCATTTCGGGCCGCTGAAGAGCGGCTACCAGGAGTTCTTCGGCGCGCTGTCGGGCGGGCTGGGCTACTTCACCCACAAGGACACCGCCGGCGTCCACGACCTGTGGGATGGCGAGCGCGAGAGCCACGCCAGGGGCTACCTCACCGACCTGATCACCGCGCGCGCGGTGGATTTCATCGAGCGCAAGCAGCAGCAGCAGCCGTTCCTGCTGTCGGTGCACTACAACGCGCCGCACTGGCCGTGGGAGACGCGCGGCGACGCGGCGGCGGCGCGCCGCATCGGCAGGCTCTACCACTTCGACGGCGGATCGCTGGCGACCTACCTGACGATGATCCGCCAGATGGACGAGGGCATCGGCCGGATCATGCGGGCGCTGCGCGCGGCCCGCGTCGAGCGCAACACCCTGGTGGTGTTCACCAGCGACAACGGCGGTGAGCGCTTCTCCGACACCTGGCCGCTGGTCGGCAAGAAGATGGACCTGCTGGAAGGCGGCATCCGGGTCCCCTACATCGTGCGCTGGCCGGCGCTGGTGAGGGCCGGCGGCACGACCGCGCAGCACGCGGTCACGATGGACTGGGTGGCGACCTTCCTTGCCGCGGCCGGCGTCAGGCCGCACCGCGACTACCCGCTCGACGGCAGGAACCTGCTGCCGGTGCTGCAGAACCCGGCGCAGACCTTCCGCCGCGAGCTGTACTGGAAGATGCTGTTCCGCGACCAGAAGGCGCTGCGCGCGGGGGACTGGAAGTACCTGTCGGTCGAGGGCGAGGAGTTCCTGTTCAACCTCGCGAGGGACGAGCGCGAGCGCGCCAACCTCGGCAGGCTGCAACCGGGGCGGCTCGCCGCGCTGCGCGCGAAGTACCGCAAATGGGAGGACGCGCTGCCCAAGCACCCCGACGCGACCTACTCGGTGCCGGCGACCAGGGCCGACATGGCGAGGCCCTCGAGCTGATCGGGCCGCCCCGGCCCGCGCACTCAGCGCCTGCGGCGCCGCGACGCCGCGCAATCTAAGCTATGCTTCATAAAGGGGTAAATGCCATGGGCTCTGAAGATACGCGCGCCGCCGGGTTTCCGGTGGCCGACTACAACGCACGCCACCTCTGGCATCCGATGATCGACCCCAAGGCGTCGCGCGCCGCGCCGCCCCTGGTCATCGCGCGCGGCGACGGCGTGCACGTCTGGGACCTCGAGGGCAGGAAGTACCTCGACTGCACCGCCGGCCTGTGGTGCGTGAACGTCGGGCACAACCACCCGGCGCTGAAGCGCGCGATCCACGAGCAGCTCGATCGGATTGCCTACTACTCGAGCTTTGGCGGCTATTCCAACCCGCCTTCGATCGAGTTGTCGGCGCGGTTGGTCGCGCTGCTCGCCCCGGAGCGCATGGTCCGCGTGATCTATTCCTCCGGCGGCTCGGACGCGAACGAGACCGCCATCAAGCTCGCGCGCCAGTACTGGAAGCTGCAGGGCCGCGCCGACAAGACGAAGATCGTGTCGCTGCGCAATGCCTACCATGGCGTTCACTTCGGCGGCATGTCGGCGAGCGGCAACCCGGTCTGGCGCAAGAGCTACGAGCCGCTAATGCCGGGCTTCTTACAGGTCGAGGGGCCGTACCTTTACCGCAACCCGTTCACCGACGATCCGGCCAGGCTGTCGGAGATCTGCACCACGCTGCTCGAGCGCGAGATCCTGCACCAGACGCCGGACACCGTCGCCGCGTTCATCGCGGAGCCCGTGCAGGGTGCCGGCGGGCTCATCGTGCCGCCGCCGGATTACTGGCCGCGGCTGAGGACGCTGTGCGACAAGTACGACATCCTGCTCATTGCCGACGAGGTGGTCACCGGATTCGGCCGCACCGGGAAAATGTTCGGCGTGCGCCAGTGGGGCGTGGCGCCCGACCTCATGAGCCTGGCAAAGGGAATCAATTCGGCGTACGTGCCGCTTGGCGCGACGGTGGTGAACGAGCGCGTCGCCGCCGCCTGGGAGAAGGCGTCGCCGCACGCCGCGATCATGCACGGCTTTACCTATTCCGGTCACCCGCTCGCGTGCGCCGCGGCGCTCGCCAACCTGCGCGTGGTCGACGAAGAGAAGCTGCCGGAGAATGCCGCCTCGACCGGAGCCTACCTGCTCGAGCGCCTGCAGACGCTCCGGCGCCACCCTTCGGTCGGCGACGTGCGCGGCATCGGCCTGATGCTGGTGCTGGAGCTTGTGCAGGATCGCAGCTCGAAGGATCCGTACCCGCCGGGCCATGCGTTCTGCGTCGCGGTCGAGAAGGCGCTCCGCGAAGCCGGCGTGCTGGTGCGGGTGATGGGCCATCGCGCGATCATCTCGCCGGCGCTGGTGTTCACGCGCGCGCATGCCGATGAGTGCGTCGCCGCCCTGGATGCCGCGCTCTGCCTGCACGACCGGCGCTGAGCGCAGGGCGCGCGCCACCGCATGACGACAGGCCTCGTCTGGCACGAGAGCTACTGGCGCCACGATCCCGGCGCAGGCGCCGGCGTGCTCCCGGCCGGCCCCTGGGTGCCGCCCGGCGAGCCGGTTGATTCCGCCGAGCCCAAGCGCCGGCTCAAGGCGCTGCTGGACGCGAGCGGGTTCACGGCGAAGCTCCATCCGATCGAGGCGCGCGAGGCGACCGACAGACAGCTCGCCAGGGTGCATACGCGCGGGTATCTCGCGCGGGTGCGCGAGGCATCAGCGGCTGGCGGGGGCGAGGTGGGCCCCATGGCGCGCATCGGCGCGGGCGGATACGCCATCGCCGCGCTCGCCGCCGGCGGCGTGATCGCCGCCATCGACGCGGTGCTGGCGCGGCGGGTCGACAACGCCTATGCGTTCGTGCGCCCCTCCGGCCATCACGCCACGGCCGACGCCGGCATGGGCTTCTGCGTTTTTTCCAACGCGGCGATAGGCGCCTTGCACGCGCTGGAGCAGCATGGCCTCGCGCGGGTCGCCCTGGTCGACTGGGACGTGCATCACGGCAACGGCGCGCAGGCGGTGTTCTGGAACGACCCGCGCGCGCTCACCGTGTCGCTGCACCAGGACGGCACGTTTCCGCGCCACACCGGCTCGGTGGCCGAGCGCGGCGAGGGCCGCGGCGCTGGAACCAACCTCAACATTCCGCTGCCGCCCGGCTGCAGCGGGGCGGCCTACCGCGCCGCGTTCGAGCGCGTGATCCTGCCGGCGCTGGAGCGCTTCCGGCCCGAGCTGATCGTGGTGCCCTGCGGCTACGATGCAGGCTTCCAGGACCCGCTGTCGCGCATGATGCTCGGGCCGGAGGACTTCCGCTGGATGGCCGAGACCATCGCGGCGGCGGCTCGGTCGCTCTGCCAGGGCAGGCTGGTGCTCTGCCAGGAGGGCGGCTACTCCGCCTCCACCGTTCCGTTCCTCGGCCTGCCGGTGTTCGAGGCGCTATCCGGGATGTCGAGCGGGGTGCCGAACCCGGTGGCGGAGCTGTTCGCGACCATTCCGCACCGCGGCCTGCTCGCGCACCAGGAGGCCGCCGTCGAGGCGGCGCGACGCGCGGCGGAGGTCTGACGCGCGCCTCAGCCGTAGCGGGCCTCGCCCGCATCGTCGACGCGGTGGCAGGCCACCCAGTGCTCGGGGCCGACGGCGCGCAACTCGGGCTCGGCACTGCGGCAGACCTCCTGGGCATGCGGGCAGCGCCCGGCGAAGCGGCAGCCGGGTGGGATGTTGCGCGGGCTGGGCGGATCGCCTTGCAAGCGGATTCGATGCGCGCGCGAACGCGCACCCGGGTCGAAGCTCGGCGCGGCCGACCACAGCGCGCGCGTGTAGGGATGCAAGGGCCGCTCGAACAGCGACTCGCGCGAGGCCTGTTCGACGATGCGGCCCAGGTACATCACCGCCACCTCGTCGCACATGTGGCGCACCACGCCCAGGTCGTGGCTGATGAAGAGGTACGTCAGGCCGAACTCGCGCTGGAGCTTCAGCATCAGGTTGAGCATCTGGGCCTGGATCGCCACGTCCAGCGCCGACACCGGCTCGTCGCACACCACGAGCTCGGGGCGCGCCGCCAATGCCCGCGCCAGCACGATGCGCTGGCGCTGGCCGCCGCTGAACTGGTGCGGAAAGAGCTGCATCTGCTCGGCCTTGAGCCCGGTCTGCGTGAACAGCCGCTCGGCCTGCGCGGGGCGCTCGGCCGGTGCGCCCACCTCCATCAGGTTCAGCGCGTCCAGCACCGCGTCACCGGCGCGCTTGCGCGGGTTGAGCGAGGCGTACGGATCCTGGAACACCATCTGGAAGCGCCGCCGCTCGCGCCGCAGCGCCTCGCCCTGCAGCGCGCCGATGTCGGCCGCGCCAAGGTGGACCTGCCCGGCGGTGATGGGCACCAGGCGCATCACCGCCAGCGCCGTGGTGCTCTTGCCCGAGCCGCTCTCGCCGACGATGCCGAAGGTGCTGCCGCGCCGGATGTCGAAGCTCACGCCATCCACCGCCTTGACGAAAGCCCTGGCGCCGAAGAGCCCGCCGCCCACCGGGAAGTGGACCTTGAGGTCGTGCACCGCGAGCAGGGAGTCGCTCATGATCTGCTCGCTGTTTCGCTGATCCTCACTGCGTGTGCAGCCAGCACATCACCGTACGGCCTGGGGCGGGTTCGCTGTGCGGCGGCAGCTCGGCGCGGCAGCGCGGCTGCACGTGCGCGCAGCGCTCGGCGAACAGGCAGCCCGCACCACGCTCCACGAGCGAGGGCACGGTGCCCGGGATCTCGTCGAGCAGCTGCCCCGGCGCCACGGTGCGCGCACCAGGCGCGCAGGCGATCAGGCCGCGTGTGTAGGGGTGCAGCGGCTCGCGCAGCACGTCGGCCACCGCGGCGCTCTCCACCACGTGGCCGGCGTACATCACGGCCACGCGGTCGGTCATCTCGGCCACGGCGCCCATGTCGTGCGTGATCAGCATCACCGCGGTGCCGGTCTTCTCGCGCAGCTCAGAGATGAGATCGAAGATCTGCGCCTGCACCGTCACGTCCAGCGCCGTGGTCGGCTCGTCGGCCACCAGCAGGTCGGGCTGGCAGGCGAGCGCCATCGCGATCATCACGCGCTGGCGCATACCGCCGCTGAACTGGTGCGGGTACTCGTGCACGCGCCTGGCCGGGTCGGGGATGCTCACCGCGTCCAGCATCTGCGCCGCGCGCTCGATCGCCTCGCGGCGCGTCAGGCCCTGGTGCAGCCGCACGCTCTCGGCGATCTGGTCGCCCACGGTGTAGGCCGGGTTCAGGCTCGTCATCGGCTCCTGGAAGATCATCGAGACGCGGTTGCCGCGCACCTGGCGCATCTCGTCTTCGCTCAGCGCCAGCAGGTCGCGGCCGTCGAAGTGCACGCGCCCGCCGGTGATGCGGCCCGGTGGCGAGGCGATCAGCCGCAGCATGGCCAGCGCCGTGACGCTCTTGCCGCAACCGGACTCGCCCACCACACCGAGCGTCTGGCCGCGCTCGATGCCGAGGCTCACGCGATCGAGCACCCGGGCCACACCGCGCCGGGTGCGGAACTCGACGCTCAGGTCTTCGACGGCGAGCAGGCTCATTGGGCGTTCATCTCGAAGGGATCACCGCAGATGCAGCTTCGGGTTGAGGGCATCGTTGAGCCCGTCGCCGATCAGGCTCACCGCGAGCACGGTGGCGAAGATCATCGCACCGGGGAAGGTCACTGCCCACCAGCACTCGAGGATGTTGCGGCGGTTGCTGCCGATCATCAGCCCCCAGCTCATCACGTTGGGGTCCGAAAGGCCGAGGAAGCTCAAGCCGGCCTCGAACAGGATCGCGGCACCGACGATCAGCGTGGCCGAGACGATCAGCGGCGGCAGCGCGTTGGGCAGGATCTCGCGCAGCATCAGCCGCAGGTGCCCGGCGCCCAAGGCGCGCGCCGCATTGGCGAACTCCAGGTGCGTGAGGCGCAGGAACTCGGCGCGCGCCAGGCGTGCGGTACCGGTCCAAGCCACGACGCCGATCGCGAACACCACCACCGTCAGCGAAGGCCGGAACAGCGTCACCAGCACCATCGCGAACAGCAGCGCCGGCAACACCTGGAACAGTTCGGTCACGCGCGACAGCGCCAGATCGACCCAACCGCCGAAGTAGCCGGCCAGCGCGCCGATGGTGACGCCGATCGTCACCGCCACCGCCGCCGCCGAGAGCCCCACCAGCACCGTGGCGCGCCCGCCGATCAGCACGCCGGCCAGCACGTCGCGGCCGAGGTAATCGGTGCCGAGCCACAACTTCGGGTCGGTAAAGGGCGCCGTGAAAGGCGCGCCGGCGATGTCGAACGCGGACACCCCGTACAGGCCCGGGCCGAACACCATCGTCGCTGCCACGACTGCGAGCATCAGCAAGCCCAGCACCGCCGCCTTGTTGCTGCTGAAGACGCGCCAGGCCTCGCGCCATGGAGAGAGCGCTTCGGTGCTCATCGCCCACGCAACCGCGGGTCGATCCAGCGGTAGCTCAAGTCGGTGATCAGGTTAGCCACGATCACCAGGATGGCCGAGAAGGTCAGCACGCCCAGGAGCGTGGGGTAGTCGCGCCCGAGGATGGCATCCAGCGCCAGCGTGCCCAGCCCCGGCCACGAGAATACCGTCTCCACCAGCACCGCGCCGCTGATCAGGTTGCCGAACTGCAACCCCGCGATGGTGACGATGGGCATCAGCGCGTTGCGCAGCGCGTGCTTGAAGGTCACCACCGCGTCGGAGAGGCCCTTGGCGCGCGCGGTGCGGATGTAGTCGCTGCCCAGCACCTCGAGCATGCTCGCGCGCGAGAGCCGGCTGTATTGCGCCAGGTACACGATGGCCAGGGTGGCCGCCGGCAGCACCAGGTGGTGCGCGACGTCCAACGCCGCTTGCCAGGGCCCGGCGCCGAAGGCGCGCACGTCGCGCATGCCGGCGATCGGCATCACCGGCCACACCTTGCCGAACAGGATGACGAGCAGGATGCCGGTCCAGAACACCGGCATCGCGTAACCGACGAGCGAAAACACGGTGACCACGCCGCTGCCGAAGCTGTCCGGCCGGCGCGAGGCCAGCACGCCCAGGCCGGTGCCGATGACGATGGCACACAAGAGCGCCGTCAGCACCAACAGCACGGTTGGGCCCAGGCGGCCGAGGATCAGATCGATCACCGGCCGGTTGTAGGTGTAGCTGGTGCCCAGATCGCCGCGCACGCTCTTGCCGAGGTAGGTGAAGAACTGCTCGTGCAGCGGCCGGTCCAGCCCGTAGGTCTTGCGGATGGTGGCCATCGTCGCCTCGTCCGCGCCGCCCATCTCGCCGGCGATGACGAGCGCCGGATCACCCGGCGCGGCGTGGATCAGCGTGAAGTTGACGGCCAGCACCGCCAGCACCAGGCCCACCGCCAGGGCCAGGCGGCGAAGTACGGTGACAAGCGTTCGCTGCATGCCGACGGTCAATGGGACAGCCGCGATTGCTGGGTCGCCTGGAGGGCGCTGGCTTCAGGGGTGGCGTTACAGCGCCCCACGCCGATCCTTCTCTGAGGCGACGATCGCTCGCACCTCGGCCAGCAAGGCCCGGGCATCGTGTACGGCACCGCCGACAACGGTGTAGCGCACGCCGCCGGTGCGTTCGACCTGGCGCGACTCGTCGTTGAGCCACACCGCCCCGGTTCCGTACAGCGCCTTGGTGTTGACGAGCGGGTTGCGGTCCAGCACCACCAGGTCGGCCCGCTTGCCCACTTCGATGCTGCCGACCTCATGCTCGCGCCCCAGCAACTGGGCGCCCTTGAGCGTCGCCGCGCGGACGGCCTCCAGCGGGTGAAATCCGGCCTCTTGCAGCAGCTCGAGTTCGCGCACCAGGCCGAACCCGTAGAGGTTGTAGATGAAGCCCGAGTCGCTGCCGACGCACACCCGACCGCCCAGGTTCTTGTAGTCGTTCACGAACGCCATCCAGCGCTGGTAGTTGCGCCGCCATGCAATCTCGTGCTGCGTGGTCCAGTAGAAGTGGAACGAGCCATGGGCGTCGCGGTTCGGCTGGAAGAACTCCCAGACGCCTGGCCATGTGTAGGCGTCGTGCCACTCCAGCCGCCGTGCACGCTGCTCGTCGCGCGCCGCCTCGTAGGCAACAAAGGTCGGTACGAGCGTGAAGTCCAGCTGCAGCAAACGCTCCAGCACCCCGCGCCAGCGCGCGCTGCCAGGTTCGGCGCCTTGCAGCCACAGGCGCCCGGCCTCGCCGAAGCGGTCCTGCTCGTTGTTGTAGTTGTAGTCGCTGGGGTAGTCCTGCACCGTGCGGTCGGTGAACAGTGCTTCGGGCAGGCCATACCAGTGCTCCATGCTCGACAAGCCCCAACCGGCGGTGTCCAGCACGTTCATGCGCGCTACCGACATCTGCGCGTGATGACAGGCGGTGCGCAGGCCGAGCTTGCGTGCCTCGTCCAGCGCCGCCTGCATGGTGCCGGGTTGGGCGCCGAGAAACTTGACGCCCCTCGCGCCGACACTGGCCACGGACTGCACCCAGGCGCGCGCCTGCTCGGGTGTCTTGTGGAAGTACTCCGGCAGCGGGAACAGTGCATAGGGCGTGATGTGCGGCGCTGCAATCTCGCCGGAGCCTGCCTGTCGCGCCTGCTCGATGGTCCAACGCAAACCATTGACGCTGCCCACCTCTCTGACGGACGTGACGCCGTGGGCCAGCCAGAGCTTGTAGACGTATTCAGTGGGAGCCACCGGCCCGTGCTTGGCCTGCTGCGGGAAGCCGATGTGCACGTGCGAATCGACGAAGCCGGGCAGCACGTAGCAGTCGCTGGCATCGATCTCCAAGTCGCCCGGCGCCGGCCGCGGCATCGTGATCGGCGCATGCGGATGGCCCACCACACGCGCCTCGACAATGCGAGCACCCTCGACGGCGATGTCCATCGGCCCGATCGGCGGCGCACCGGTGCCGTCGATCACCGTCGCCCCCCGGATGAGCAGCCGGCGGCCGATGCGCGGCCCGCCGCCTCCACCACCGAGGCGAGGCGAATCGGCCGGGATGGCGGCCCCCCCGGCGGTGAGGAGTGCCGCGATCTCGTCGCCCGCCCCGGGTGCGGAGGGGGCGGCCGACGCATGTCCCTCGTTGGCCGCCTGGGCATCCGAGCCCAGGGCAACCAATGTTCGCACCGCTTCGTGTGCCGACAGGTTCGAGTCCTGCAGCGCACAGACGGCGCAGCCGGCGTGGCTGTAGCGATACGGGCGTGCGGCGGACATAGGTGAAAGACTCTTGAGCTCTCAGTCGATCGAGGCCCAGGCCAGGGTCTTGGGTGTATGGGTCAGCACGCGAGGCTGCGGGCCGACCACCACGGTGTCGTCGAGTCGGAAGCCGCCGATGCCCCAGGCATAGAGGCCCGGCTCGGCGGAGTACACCTCGTTGTCCAGCAGCGGCCGGTGGTTGAAGGCCATGTCCTCCGGGTACTCGTGGTGCTGCACGCCGATGGCGTGACCCGCCCGGTGAAGCACGAGGTGCCCGCATCCGGCGCGCTCGATCACGGCGGCGGCCGCGGCGTCGATGCCGCAGACCGGACGGCCGCTCACCGCGGCCGAGATCGCGGCGTCGGTGGCATCGCGAGCGACCGTCCACAGGCGCGCCTGCTCGCTGCTGGGCTTGCCCACGAAGTAGGTGCGCTCGTTCTCGATCGCGAGCCCGTTCAGGCGCGGAATGAGGATGTTGACCAAGCCATGCCCCGCCTCGATGCGTGCTCCGCACGAACGCCCGTCTCCATGGGGGGAAGCGGAGGCAGGGCCGCTGAGCGACCAGGTCCGGATCACCTCGAACTGCTCGCCGGGAAAGCGGCGAGCCGCCTCCTCGACCCACAGGGCGGCCATGGCGAAGTCGAGCTCCTGCACCAGGCGACCCGGACGGATGTTTTCTCGGTACCGCTCCTGCAGCCAGTCGGCCGTGGAGGCCAGCTGCTGCATCAGGTCCAGTTCCTCCGCGTGCTTCTGCCAGCGCAGTGACCTGGCTTCCGAAGTGGACGGTCGAAAGCTGGCCTCGGGCAGGAGGCGCATGGCGGCGGTGAGCGGCGCGTTCCCCCCTTCGAGCGCGATCCGCGAGCGCGACAGACCGGCCTCACGCAGCCGGTCGGCCAGCAGTTCGGGGAGCTGCGTTGCCAAGGGCAGGCGCTGCTTCACGCGCGGGTGCTCGGCCCAGAAGCTGATGTCGGTGATCCACAGCTTGCCGGACTCCAGAGAAAACCGCACATGGCTCATCGAGAGCTCGTTCATCACCAGGAATGGCGTGCCATTGCGCGGCAGCACGGCGTAGATCGGCCGTTCCCACACCTGCACGTCGGTGTGGTAATTGGAGACGAACTGGAAGAAGTCGCCGCCGGTGAAGACGAAGGCATCGACCCGCATCTGGTCCATCAGGGCGTACGCCCTGGACCAGCGGTGATCGCGGACGGCGTGGGACAGCTGCGGCATGGTCGTTCAAGCCTTGCGCATGCCCACTTCGGCCAGCGAGTCGATGTTTCCCCAGATCCCCCGGGGCGGGTTATCGACCTTTCGACCCCAGGCTTCACCCCAGGTCGACTCGATGACGAAGGCCACCGGGCAGTCGTCGACGACGATCTTTTGGAACTCCTTGTACAGAGCCGTGCGACGGGCCAGGTTCATTTCCCTTGCTGCTGCCGCCAGCAGCTCGTCGACCTTGGGGCTGGAGTAGCTCTGCGTGTTGGACCAGATCACCCCGGGCCTGATGTTCGAGCTGAGCCAGGTGCGATGCACCCCGATGACGGGATCGCCCCAGTTCCACACGCCGTCCATCGTGGCCTCGAACTGCTGTCCGGCAACACGCCGGGCCCAGGTCGGGAAGTCCGGCGAATTGCGCACGGTGACCGCAATGCCCACCTTGGCCAGCGCAGGCCTCAGGTACTCCTGGATCGCGGTCAGCGCCGCAAAGCCGGGCGGGCAGTCGATCTCGAGCGTGAACCGGTTGCCGTCTGCGCCGGGCTTCAGGCCCGCGGCGTCCAGCAACTGCAGGGCCTTGCCGGGGTTGTGGTCGTAGCGCTCGACCTCGGCGCTGTAGAAGGGGCTGCCGCTCGCGATCGGCCCGGTGGAGCGCTGCACCGTACCGCCCGCCAGGCCCTTGACGACGAACTCGCGGTCGATGGCGAAGGAGATCGCCTGGCGCACGCGCTTGTCGGTCAGCTTGGGGTTCTTGAGGTTGAAGGCCAGCCAGACCAACGGCCCCACCGCGGGGGCAGCCTTGTCGATGACCTGGGCTCCGGCGACCCGGCGCGCCCGGGCCAGTTCCAGCCCGGTGAGCTGCGGCGCGGCGTCGATCTCGCCAGCCTCGAAAGCCAGCACCAGGCTGCCCGGGTCCTTGTACTCCTTGAAGATGAGCCGGTCCAGACGGGGCAGGTTCTTCAGGAAGAAGCGGTCGAACCGTTCCAGCACCAGGTGTTCGCCGGGCTTGAATTCCACCAGCTTGAACGGCCCGGAGCCCACCGGCGAGGCATTGCGGGGGTGCACCTTCAGGTCACCACCGGCAAACACGTGCGCCGGAATGATGGGTGTGAGCGAGGTCGACATGGCCAGCAGCAGCGCCGGGTGGGGCTCGGCCAGACGGACCACCGCGGTGTGCCGGTCCGGAATGGTCACTGCGTTGAGCGGCCCGTACATCGACGTGAAGGGATGGTTGTCGCGGATCGCCTCGAGGCTGAACTTGACATCCTCGGCGGTGACGGGCCGGCCGTCATGGAACACCGCGTCCTTGCGCAGGAAGAGCGTGACGCTGCGGTTGTCGGGCGACAGTTCCCAGCGTTCGGCCAGGTAGGGCTGCGGCTTCCACTGCGCATCCATGCGCAACGGTGAGGCGAACAGCTGCGCCGCCGGTGCCATGGTGGCAATGCCGCTTTGCACTGCCGAGTTGAGGTGGCGCGGCTTCTGTGTGGTGCCGATGACCAGCACGCCACCACGGGCGGCCTGGGCCAGCGCCTCGAGCGGCAGGCCGAACAGGCCGGCGGTTGCGGCTGCTCCGGCGCCGAGCAGGCGACGTCGAGTCAATGTCGTCATGGTTTGGGTTTCCTCTTGGGTTGGCGTTTCGCGGGCGTGGTACCACTGCTGGCCGCGGGGCTCGTGCGACCGTCCACGAAGGCTTCGGCGATGCGCACCCACATGTCCAGTACGCGCTGGGGCAGCGCGCGGTCCTCGGCCAAGCCCTTATAGACGGCCAGGCCCCGCAGGACGCAGAAGTTGATCTGCATGAAGGTGGCCAGTTCCTCGGGATCGGCGAGCGGCACGATCTCGTTGAAGGTGGCGTCCCGCGCCGCGGTCCACGTCTGCAGCAACGCCTGCAGACGTTCACGCAGGGAGGGGTGGTGGCGTGCGGCCAGCATCACTTCGAGCGAGGCCAGGTAGTCGGGGCGCCCGAACACCTGCCGCCACATGTTGGTGAGCAGGTCTTCCATCCGGGCGCCGTTGCCCAGCGTTCGCGCGTAGGCCTCGCGCCGTTCCTCCCACTGCATCAGAAGATGCTCGAAGGCCGCCACCAGCATGTCGTCCTTGCAGGAGTAGTGGTGTGCCTGCGCCCCCTTGGAGACGCCGGCCCGCTGGGCGATGTGGGCGGTGGTCAGCCGTTCGTAGCCCACCTCGGACAACAGCTCCACCGCGGCCTGGCACAAGCGGCGCTGCGTGTCGCCGCTGCGCTCGCTTTGCGTTCGGCGTGGACCAGTTCGGCGCAGGGCGCCAGAAGCAATGGCGGTGGCAGGAGCCATGAGCTAGGGTCGTCAATCATAACAAACCGGTCAGCCGGTTGGTAACATTGCGGACCCCACACCCTCTTGAGGACAATCCCGGTTCGAACAGGTGCAGGAACTGCACCGCTGACGACGAGGCCTGCCATGTCCGACCGCGACCACGACAGCGCCGCCTGGCGCGTGCCCCCGGGCGCCTACCTGGCGGGGCGCCCGGCCCCGCACACGCTGCCGGCACGGCCCTTCTCGGTGTACCTCGGCATGCGCGACGGCGTGCGCATCGCGGTGGACGTCTACCTGCCCCAGGGCGGGGGCGCACCACACCGCTTTCCCACCGTCGTCATCGCCACGCCCTACTACCGGCGCTTCCGCACCTCCGACCCGGCGGCCGAGAACTCGCCCATGGCCTTCCGCTACCGCGACGCCTTCGTGCCGCGCGGTTACGCGCTGCTGGTGATGGACGTGCGCGGCACCGGTGCGAGCTTCGGCCACCGCGATTCGTTCCGCTCGCCCAAGGAGCGCGACGACTACGGCGAGATCGTGCAGTGGATCGTCGACCAGCCCTGGTCCGACGGGCGAGTGGGCGCGACGGGCATTTCTTACCCCGGCGCAGCCGCGGTCTTCCTGGCGAGCACCGGCCACCCCGCCGTGAAGGCGGTGGCGCCGCTGTTCGCGATCAACGACATCTATACCGACCAGCTCTACCCCGGGGGCATGCTGTCGCGCGTGTGGGTCGAGGACTACAACGATTGCATCGTGGCCCTGGACCACGACCGCACCGAAGCCTTGCGTCAGTACGCCTACTTCAGCGACCGCCGCCTGCTGGGCCCCGAGCCGGTGGACGACGACCCCCAGGGACACGTGCTGCAGCGGGCCATGCGCGAGCACCGCCAGAGCTTCAACCTGCGCGACGCCGCCGGCGAGTACTTCTACCGCGGCGAAGGCCTGGCACACAACCCGTCGCTGACGCTGGACATCTGCAGCCCGGGTCACTACCTCGAACGCATCCGGCCCGAGGTGGCCCTGCTGTCGGTCTCGGGCTGGTACGACGGATCGGGCTACTCCAACGCCACCATCAGCCGTTTCCTCACCGTCAACCGCGACCGCCATCACCTGTTGCTGGGGCCCTGGGACCATGGCGCCCGCACCAACGGCTCACCTTGGCGCGACGCCCAAGCGCCCGAGTTCAACCTGTTCGCGGAAGTGATCCGCTTCTTTGACCATTACCTGATGGGCTTGGCTACAGGCCTGGACCGGGAAAGTCCGGTGCATTACTTCAGCGTGCACCACGAGGCCTGGGCCGAGGCTGCGAGCTGGCCGCCGCTGCCGCGCTGCACCACGCTGCACCTGTCGGCGGACGGGCTCACGGAGCGGCCCGATGCCCAGCCCGCGATCCGAGTGCTGCAGGTCGACTTCACCCACACCAGCGGCCGCCAGACGCGCTGGGAGCGGCTGGGGTTGCGGGACGTGACGGTCCTGTACGGCGACTGGCCCCAACGGGAGCTGGGGCTGCTGTGCTTCGACACCCCGCCCTTCGCCTGCGCGATGGAGCTGAGCGGCCACGCCATCGCGCGGCTGGTGCTGACTTCCAGCGAGGCCGATGCCGCCGTGTTCGTCTACCTTGCCGAGGTGGAGGTCGACGGCGCCAGCCGCTACGTAACCGAAGGTTTCCTGCGCGCCCTGCACCGGCAGACCGCGTCGCGGCCGGCCCACTACCGTGGCGACTGGACCTTCCACCCCTGCACGCGGGCCGCCGCCCAGCCCCTGGTGCCCGGCCAGTCCGCCACGTTGGAGATTGCTCTGCTGCCGGTGTCGTGGCGATTCGCTGCCGGCAGCCGCCTGCGCGTGGCGATCGCCGGCGCCGACGCGTTGCACTTCCCGCCGGTACCGCATGGCAGGCCGCCGAGGCTCGAGTTCGCCTGCGGCGGCGAGGGCGGTTCGCGCCTCGAACTGCCCCTGCGCGCGTCTTCCGACTGAAGGCCGCCGCATGGTCGCACGAGGTCGGCGTGCACCGCCTGATCTGGACGCGCCGCCGGATTCGTGGGATTGTTCGTACAACAGAGGAGGAAAACGATGCTCCGCAAGCTCGCAGTCGCCGCGGCCCTGGCCGCGCTCGTCCCCGTTGCCCAGGCGCAGGAGACGAAGGTGCTCTTCAACAGCTTTATCCAGCCCAAGCATCCCTTCAACACCCTGATCCTGAACCTATGGCTCGCCGATGTGACCAAGGCGACCGGCGGCCGGGTGAGGTTCGAAGTGCCGCCGAGCAGCCTCGCCGCGCCGCCCCAGCAGTACGACAGCACGGTGAAGGGAGTCATGGACGCCGCCTACCAGTTCCACGGTTTCCTCGCCGACCGGGTGAAGCTTGCGCAGGTGGCGCATCTTCCCTGGGGTTCGACCAACCCGGTGAGCAACTCGCGCGCGCTGTGGCTGACGCACGAGAAGTTCTTCGCCACGGCGGACGAATACAAGGACGTGCACCTGCTGACGCTGTTCGCCGCCCTGCCGGGCACCACGTTCTCGATGAAGGAGCCGATCCGGTCGCTGAAGGACCTCAAGGGCCTGAAGATGTACGGGCTGCCCGGGATCCCGGCCAGGGTGCTCGAGTTGGCGGGCGCGGCGGTCGTTGCCCAGCCCGCGGTGCGCAGCCACGAGGTGATTTCCTCCGGCACCGTGGACGCGTTCTCGGGCTATTCGGTGATGGACGCGGCGGCGTTCCACACGCTGCAGTACGCGAAATCGGTCACCGACTTGCCCGGCAACCTGAGCGTGCCCAGCTTCGCGATGTTCATCAACAAGAAGAAGTGGCAGTCGATCCCGCAGCAGGACCGCGACATCATCACCAGAATGGCGGGTGGCGGCTTCGCGAAGTACCTCGCGCCCTACAACGAGCTGGAGGACAACGCGCGCAAGGAGGCCGTCAGCAAGGGCGTCAGGATCGCGATGGCATCCGATGACTTCGTCGCGGAGCTGAGGAGAATAGCGCAGCCGCTCGAGCAGGCCTGGCTTGCCGACGCGCAGAAACTCGGCGTCGACGGCAAGGCGGCGCTCGCCTTCTATCGCGAAGAGTCCAAGAAGGCGCCGTGAGCGTCGAGGCCGGGCGCCCGCCCGCCGCGCCGGGCGGACCCGACGTGCTCGACCGCGTGCTGGGGTACGCCTGCGCGGCGCCGCTTTTTTTCATCGCCGCGCTCACCTTCCTCGACGTCTTCGCCCGGTATCTGTTCGCCAAGCCGGTTCAGGGCTCGGCCGAGATCGTGCAGTTCCTGATGGCGCTGACGATCTTCGCCGCGCTGCCGCTCGTCACGCGCCACCGCGGACACATCTCGGTAAGCCTCGTCGAGGGGGTCCTGCGGGGCGGCGCGCTCCGGGCGCAGCGGGTGCTGGTCGATACGGCGAGTCTCGCCGGCTGCGCGGTGATCGCATGGCAGCTTCACCTGCAGGCCGGCGTCTACGCGCAGACGGGCAACAAGACCATCGTGGTCGGGCTGCCGATGGCGCCGCTCGCCTGGGCGATGTGCGCCTGCGCCGCCGGCACCTGCCTCATCATTGCGCTGCAGATCCGGCGCGCCCTGCGTCAATGAGCGTCGCGCTCGCCGGAATTCTCGCCACGCTCGCGCTGGCATTCGTCGGAGTGCCGCTCGGCTTCGCGATGCTGATCGTCGGCGCCGTCGGCTTCGCGGCGGCGCGCGGCATCGAACCCGCGCTGGCGATGATCGCCCAGCTGGTGATCGACAACTCCGCCAACTATGGCCTGTCCGTGCTGCCGATGTTCGTGCTGATGGGCGTGTTCGTGTTTCGTGCCGACATCTCCGAGGAGCTATACGATGCCGCGAACGCCTGGCTCGGCCAGCTGAAAGGGGGCCTTGCGCAGGCCACGATCGCCTCCAGCGCGCTGTTCGGCGCGATATCGGGCAGCTCGCTCGCCGCGGCCGCGACGATGAGCAAGGTGGCGATCCCGCCGATGCGGCGCCTCAACTACCACGACAGCCTGTCTACCGGCTGCGTCGCCTCGGCGGGCGTGCTCGCGGTGCTGATCCCGCCCTCGGTGCCGCTGATCATCTACGGCATTCTGGTCGACCAGGACATCCGGCTGCTGTTCATCGCCACGATCGGCCCCGGCCTCGCGCTGACCCTGCTCTTCATGCTGGCGATCTGGCTGACGGTGCTTGTGCGCCCCGGACTGGGCCCGCGCGGCCCGCGCCGCAGCCTGGCCGAGAAGTTTGGCGCCCTGAAGTCGACCTGGACGACCCTGCTGCTCTTTTGCGGCGTGTTCGGCGGTCTCTACGGCGGCATCTTCACGACCACCGAGTCGGCCTCGATCGGCGCCGCGGGCGCGTTTTTCATCGCGCTTGCGCGCCGCAAGCTCGGCTGGACCGGGTTCATCGGCTGCCTGGTGGAGGCTGCGCGCACCACGGCGATGATCTTCGTCGTTGTCTTCGGCGCGATGACGTTCGCGAATTTCATCGCGCTCTCGGGCATGACCGCCACACTGGTCGACTGGATCCAGTCGATGAACCTGTCGGCGACCGGCGTGCTGGTGGCGATCGCGATCATCTACCTTGTGCTGGGCTGCCTGATGGAGTCGCTCAGCCTGATGATCCTGACCGCCCCGGTGTTCGCCGCGATCGTCCAGCCGATGGGCGTCAACCTGCTCCTGTTTGGCGTGTTCGTCGTCATGATGATCGAAATCGGCATGCTCACGCCGCCGGTCGGCATGAACGTGTTCACCGTGAAGACGGCCTTGCCCGAGGTTCCCTTGCGCACGATCTTCGCCGGCGTGATGCCGTTCCTTGCCGCCAACGTGCTCTGCGTCGCGCTTCTGCTTGCCTGGCCCAGGCTCGCGCTCGCGCCGATCGGCTGGCTGAAATGACGCGGTCCTGATCCAGCCGCTCGCGCTCAGGCGGTTCGCCAGCATGCAGCCGGCAGGAAGGAATTTGCTATCCCGCCATCCCTGATCAGGATTGTGCAAAGAGCCGATTTTCCTATTCGCGCGGTACGCTCAGGAACGAGCCTCATCCTCGCGCCGCCAGCAAGGGTGCAGTAAAGTAAGAATGGTCCCGGCGTAAGACATCGGTCACATCTCTATCGGAGCGCATCCATGGCGAATTGGTTTCCCGGCTTCGGGCGGCAGCGCATCCGCGCCAACGGCGTCGCGCTGAACGTCCTGCACGGCGGCGCCGGCGATCCGGTGCTCCTGCTGCATGGTTACCCGCAGACGCACCTGCTGTGGCACAAGGTGGCGCCGCGCCTTGCCGCGCACTACCGCCTCGTCGTCCCCGACCTGCGCGGCTACGGCGACAGCGAAAAGCCGGCCGCCGCTGCCGACGATCACGAGGTGTACTGCAAGCGCACCCTGGCGAAAGACATGGTGGAACTCATGCAGCAGCTCGGCCACGCGGCCTGGCACGTCGTCGGCCACGATCGCGGCGCGCGCGTCGCGCACCGCATGGCGCTCGACCACCCGCAGCGCGTCAAGAGCTTCACCTCGCTCGACGTGGTCGCCTCCCAGGCCGCCTTCGACGCGATGGACGCCCAGCTCGCGTACGCCTGGTTCCACTGGAACCTGATGCGCCAGCCCCATCCGCTGCCCGAGACGCTGATCGGCAACAGCGTGCGCGAGTACTTCGATTTCCTCATGGAGCGCTGGTGCGCCACCCCCGGCGCGATCCCGCCCGGGGTCTACGCCGAGTACGTGCGCTGCTTCTGCAACCCGGAGACGGTGCGCTCGACCTGCGCCGAGTACCGCTCGGTGGCCCTGGACCTGCAGCACGACGAGGCCGACCGCGGCCGCAGGCTCGAGTGCCCGGTGATGGTCCTCTGGGGGTCGAACACCTCGAAACGCCCCGGCTGGCAGACCGGCAAGCGCCTCGACATCCTCGCCACCTGGCGCGAACGCGCGCGCGAGGTGCGCGGCCGCGGCCTCGACTGCGGCCACTTCGTCCCGGAGGAGCAGCCGGAGGCGGTCGTCGCCGAGCTCCTCGCCTTCTGGGGTGCGCCGCGATGACCGAGCGGCGCAAGATCACGCCCCACGACCTGCAGGCGCGCAAGCGCGAGGGCCGCAAGATCACGATGCTCAGCATCTACGACTATCCGCTTGCGCTCCTCGCCGAGCGCGCCGGCCTGGACACGATCCTGGTTGGCGACTCGCTCGCCATGACCGCGCTCGGCCATGAGAACACCGTGTCGGTCACGCTCGAGGAGATGCTGCACCACGTGAAGGCGGTCGCGCGCGCGGCGCGCACCGCGATGGTGGTCGCGGACATGCCGTTCATGTCCTACCAACCCTCGGAGCGCGACGCCATCCTCGCCGCCGGCCGGTTCATGAAGGAGGGCATGGCCGACGCCGTCAAGGTCGAAGGCGGCGCCGGGATGGCGCCGATCCTGGGCGCCATCCACCGCGCCGGCGTCCCGGTGATGGGCCACATCGGCCTCACGCCGCAGAGCGCCGCGCAGCTGGGCGGGCTCAAGGTGCAGGGCCGCACCGCGCAGGCGGCCAGGAAGCTCGTGGCCGACGCCGCGGCGCTGCAGGCCGCGGGCGCCTTCGCGGTGATCCTGGAGTGCGTCCCCGGCGAGGTGTCGCGCCTGGTCACGGAAAGCCTGCGCGTGCCGACCATCAGCTACGGCGCCGGCGTGCACTGCGACGGGCAGGGCATGGTGTCGGCCGACATGCTGGGCCTCTTCGAGCGCTTCAAGCCGAAGTTCGCCAAGCGCTACGTCGACCTCGCGCCGCAGATCCTGAAGGCCTTCGAGACCTACCGCGACGAGGTGGCCGCCGGGGGCTTTCCCGCCGACGAGCACACCTACGCGGTCGATCCGAAGGAACTCGCGGCGCTGCACGGCAAGCGCGCGCGTGGCAAGCGATGAGCGCTCGCCTGCGCGACCGCGTCGCGATCGTCACCGGCGCCGGCTCGATCGGGCCCGGCTGGGGCAACGGCAAGGCCGCCGCGGTGCTCTACGCGCGCGAGGGCGCGCGCGTCCTCGCCGTCGACATCAACCCCGCGGCCGTCGAGCAGACGCGCGCGCTGATCGCGGGGGAGGGCGGCACCTGCGAGACCTTCGCCGGCGACGTGAGCCGTTCATCGGACGTCGCGGCGCTGGTGGCGCGCTGCATCGAGCGCTTCGGCCGCATCGACCTCCTGCACAACAACGTCGGCATCGTGGAGGTCGGCGGTCCGGTCGAGATCAGCGAGGAGAACTGGGACCGCCTGATCGACGTCAACCTGAAGAGCGTCTACCTCACCTGCAAGCACTGCATCCCGCACATGCTCGCGCAAGGCCGCGGGGCGATCGTGAACATCTCCTCGATCGCCTCGCTGCGCTTCACCGGCTACCCGAGCGCCTCCTACAACGCCTCGAAGGGCGCGATCAACCAGCTCACCCAGAACATCGCCATCCAGTACGCCGGGCGCGGCATCCGCGCCAACTGCGTGCTGCCGGGGCTGATGGACACCCCGCAGATCCGCGCCTACCTGACCAAGGGCTACGGCGGCGACGTGGAGGAGATGATCGCGAAACGCAACGCAAGCTGCCCGATGAAGCGCATGGGCGACGCCTGGGACGTCGCCCACGCGGCGCTGTTCCTCGCGTCCGACGAGGCGAAGTACATCACCGGCGCCGAGCTGGTGGTGGACGGCGGGATGAGCTGCAAGATGTCTTGACGCGGGCCCTGCGGGGGTCACCGGTTAGCCCAGTCGGGCAGCCTCTTCAGAAGGCGCACGATGATCCGCCCCGTCCAGCACCGGGCAGCGCCGCCGGCTGTTCAGGTTAAGCCAGATCGCCGATTGTTGACAATCTGTGATCTTCACGCTACGGTCGCGGGATGGCGGCCCGGGACACGATCGAACTGCTGCAGCAGACCTCGCTCGCCGCGCTGGTGCAGCGCGAGATCGAGCGCCGGATCCTCGAGGGCGCGCTCGCGCCGGGCGCCAAGCTGAACGAGGCCGACCTCGCGGGCGAGCTGCGCGTTTCGCGCGGGCCGGTGCGCGAGGCCTTCCGGGGGCTCGAACAGTCCGGCCTGGTGCGCACCGAGAAGAACCGCGGCGTGTTCGTGCGCCAGGTGTCGCTCGACGAGGCGAACGAGATCTACGAGGTGCGCGCGGCCCTGGAAGGCATGGTCGGCCGCCTGGCCGCGAAGCGGATCCGCCCCGAGCAGCTGGAGCGCATGCGCGCGTTGGTGAAGAAGATGCACGCCGTGGGCCGTCGCGCCGGCCAGGCCGGCGCCGCCACCGCCTACTACCCGCTGAACGTGCAGTTCCACGCCCTGCTCGTCGAGGCGGCCGGCAACCGCGCGCTCGCCGCGAACTACCGGCGCGTGGTGAACGAACTCGACCTCTACCGGCGCGAGACGCTGGAGCGCAGCGCCGAAAATGTTCCCATTTCCACCCGGGACCACGAGGCGATCGTCGAGGCGGTGTCGCACGGGGACGAGAAGCTCGCCGAGCGGCTCCTCTTCCAGCACGTGATCAACAGCCGCGAGCGCCTGCACACGGCGCTTGCGAAGCCGCCCGCGGGCGCGAAGCCGCGCCGCGCGGCCTAGGGGACGGCGGTGGAGACGCTCGACCGGGTCACCCGCGTCATCGACGCGATCAGCATCTGGTCGGGCCGCGCCATCGCCTGGCTGATCTTGCCGATGATCCTGCTCCTTGCCGGCGAGGTCATCGTGCGCCACCTCTACGCGCCCACCATCTGGGCGCTGGATCTGGCCATGATTTTCTACGGCACGCACTATTTCATCGCTGGCGCGCTCGCGCTCTACGCCGGCAAGCACGTGCGCACCGACTTCCTCTACGACCGCTGGTCGCTGAAGACCCAGGCTTGGGTCGACCTGTTGTGCTACGTCCTTCTCTTCCTGCCCGGCATGGTGATGTTCGTCTGGCTGTCCTGGGACTTCGCCGCGGAGTCCTGGGAGCTGAAGGAGCGGATGATGACCAGCTGGCGGCCGCCGGCCTACTGGTACAAATCGGTGATACCGCTCGCCGGGGCGCTGCTCCTCCTGCAGGGGGTGTCGGAGCTGCTCAAGGCGGTGAAGACCATCGTCACCGGCCAGGACGTGCGCCACCACGAAAAGCAGAGCGAGATCACGTGAGCAGGCGCCAGCATCGGAGGGCATCGGCATGGCGCTAGAGCTCTGGGGCCTAGTGTTGCTGGCGCTCCTCTTCGTCGTCATCTTCATCGGTTTTCCCATCTCGTTCACGCTGATCACGCTTGGCATGGTGTTCGGCTACATCGCCATGGGCGAGCGCGTGTTCCACCTGATGACGCTGTCGTTCTTCAACACCATGACCGATTCGGTGCTGGCGGCGGTGGCGCTCTTCACCTTCATGGGCTATGTGCTGGAAAGCGCCGGATTGATGGAGCGCCTGTTCCATGCCATCCAGCTCATCGCCGGCCGGATCAAGGGCTCGCTCTACATGGGCACCATCTTCACCGCCACGATCTTCGCCGCCGCCACGGGCATCGTCGGCGCCTCGGTGACCATCATCGGCCTGATGGCCGGGCCGGTGATGCGCAAGGCGAAGTACGACACCGGCCTTTCCGCCGGCACCATCTGCGCGGGCGGCACGCTCGGAATCCTGATTCCGCCCAGCGTGATGCTGGTGGTGATGGGCCCGGTGTTCTCGGTGTCAGTGGCACGCTTGTACGCGGCGGCGATCCTTCCCGGCCTGCTGCTCGCCTTCCTCTACCTTTGCTACACCATGACCCGGGTGATGCTCAACCCGGCGCTCGGTCCGGCGCTCTCCGAGGAGGAGCTGCGCGTGCCGAAGGGGCATCTGGTGCGCGAGTTCTTCATCGGCCTCCTGCCGCCGGTGGTGCTGATCCTGATGACGCTGGGCACCATCGTCTCGGGTTTCGCCACGCCGACCGAGGGGGCGGGCCTGGGTTGCATCGGCGCGCTCGCCGTCACCGTGGCGCACGGCAAGCTCAGCCTCGCGGTGCTCAAGGACTCCGCCTACCGCACCGCCGAGACGACCAGCATGGTGATGATCCTGCTCGCCGCCTCGACCTTCATGGGCGTGGTGTTCTCGGCCCTGGGCACGCCGAAATTCATCGCCGACACGCTGCTCGCCTGGAATCTGCCGCCGGCGGTGTTCCTGATCGGCTTGCTTCTGCTTTGCTTCATCCTCGGCTGGCCGCTCGAATGGGTGCCGATCGTGGTGGTGATCATCCCGATCTTCCTGCCGATCCTGGCCGGTCTCAAGGTCGACATGATCTGGTTCTCGATCCTGATCGCCCTGACGCTGCAGACCTGCTGGCTCTCGCCACCGGTCGCGCTCTCGGCGTACTACCTGAAGGCGATCATGCCGGAGTGGAGCCTGCTCGAGATCTACAAGGGCATGATGCCGTTCATGATCGTGCAGTGGGTGGCGGTGCTGCTGGTGTACCTCTTCCCGCAGATCGCGCTCTGGTTGCCCAAGCAGGTGTTCGGTTAGCCGTGGTTCCCTCAACCCAGGAGGAATGACATGAAAACGCAATTTGGCAAGTGGATCGCAGGCCTCGCCGCTGCGGCGTTCGTCGCGGGCAGTGCGCTCGCTCAGGCGCCGCAACAGCATCGCTGGAAGCTGCAGAGCGCCAACCCGGCGGGGACGCCGCACATCGAGCTGCTCACCCGGCTCGCCGCCAACATCGACCGCATGTCCGGCGGCCGCCTGAAGATCGAGATCCTGCCCAGCGGCGCGATCGTCCAGCCGTTCGAGATTCTCGACGGCGTCAACAAGGGCATCGTCGACGCGGGGCAGTGGTGGACGCACTACGCCACCGGCAAGCATCCGGCCGGGGGTCTGTTCAGCGCGCCGATCGGCGGGGCGGGCAGCGGCCTGGACCAGATGAACCACCTGTCCTGGTACCTACGCGGCGGCGGCCGGGAACTCTATCTCGAGTACTACCAGAAGATCCTCAAGCAGGACGTCATGGCGTTCCTCTACGCCCCCGACGGCCCGGAAGCTTTCGGCTGGGTGAAGCGAGTGCCGAAGACGGTCGCCGAGTACACCAAGATGCGCTTCCGGATGTCCTCGGGCCTTCCCTCCGACGTCCTGAAGGACATGGGCGGCGTGCCGATGAACCTCTCCGGCGCGGAAGTCATTCCCGCCGCCGAGCGGGGCGTGATCGACGGCGTGGAGTGGATCAACCCGGCGAGCGACCTCAAGGTGGGCCTCTCCGACGTGTTCAAGAACTACTCGCTGCAGGGCCTGCACCAGGCGATCGACATCGCCGACGTGGTGATCAGCGGCAAGAAATGGCGCGAGCTCTCGCCCGACCTGCAGGCGATCGTCGAAGTCGCGATGACCACCTCGATCTTCGAGGCGCTGCTGTACTTCGTCGACGAGAACGGCAAGGCGCTGCTGGTGCTGACCAAGGAGAAAGGCGTCAAGCTGTTCGATGCGCCGCCCGACTATGCCGCAGCGTTTATCAGGTCGGCGAAGCGCGTGCTTGCCAAGTACGAGCAGCAAGACGCCTTCTTCAAGAAGGTGCTCGACTCGCAACGCACGTTCGCCGCGACGGTGGTGCCCTACACCAAGGAAACCAACAAGCTGACCCAGCTGATCGCCGGGGCCGCGGAGGTGCAGGCCGAACCGAGGGCGGAGAAGAAAGCCGAGAAGAAGTAGGCGCACAAGCACCTGGGGCGCGGCCGGCGGCCGCGCCAATTTCCTTTCAGCGAGACGGAGACAGCGATGGCGGCGGGCAACAAAGTGGTGAGCGTGAATGGGACCGACTACCGGTGGCCGGCGCGGCCGGTGGCGGTCGTGTGCATCGATGGCGGCGACCCCGCGTACCTGCGCCGCTACCTGGCTGACGGCGCAATCCCGAACATGGAGCGCTTCATGAAGAAGGGCTTCAGCACCGTTGCCGACGGCACGATGCCCTCGTTCACCTGCCCGAATAACATGTCGATGATCACTGGCACGCCGGCCTCGAAGCACGGCATCTCGGGCAACTACTACCTGGATGTCGCCACCGGCAAGCCCGTGGTGATGACCGGGCCGGAGCTGCTGCGTGGCGATTCGATCCTCACGAAATTCGCCGAGGCGGGCGCGAAAGTGGTGTCGATCACGGCCAAGGACAAGCTTCGCAGGCAGCTCTCGAAGGGGCTGGATGTCTCCAAGGGTCATGTGTCGCTGTCGACCGAATTCGCGCACAAGGCGACGCTCGCCGAAAACGGCATCGCCGATGCGCTCGCCTTCGTCGGCTGGGACCAGCCCGGCATGTACTCGATGGAGCTGTCGTGGTTCGTGCTCGAGGCGGGCGTGAAGCTGCTCGAGACGCGCCGGCCGGATCTGCTCTTCCTCTCGCTCACCGACTGGGTGCAGCACAAGTACGCGCCGGAGGAGTCCGAGGCGCGGCGCTTCTACGAGAAGCTCGACGCCTACTTTGGCAGGCTGGAGGCGCTTGGCGCCACGGTGGCGCTGACGGCTGACCACGGCATGAACGACAAGTCGAACGTGCAGGGCGAGCCCAACGTGATCTGGCTGCAGGACATCCTGGACGCGAAGTTCGGCAAGGGCGACACCTCGGTCATCTGCCCGATCACGGACGCCTTCGTCGCCCATCACGGCGCGCTCGGTGGCTTCGTGCGCGTGTGGTGCCGCGGCAAGGCCACGCCGCGCGAGATCATCGAGACCATCGCGCCGATCGACGGCATCGAGCAGGTGCTGACCAAGGCCGACGTCTGCAGGCTCTACGACCTGCCGCCCGACCGCGAGGGCGACGTGGCGGTGATCTCGCGCACCGACGTCTGCATCGGCGCCTCGGCGGCCGACCACGACCTCTCGGGCCTGAAGGGTCACCGCCTGCGCACGCACGGCGGGGTCTCGGAGGCCAAGGTGCCCTTCATCCTGAGCGAGCCGCTGAACGACGCGTACCGGCTGAAGGCGGCAGCCTCGACGCTGAAGAGCTACCAGATCTTCGACTTCGCGGTGAACGGCACCGTCTAATGAGCGCGCTGCCGGCCACCGGGCGCCTCGCGATCTACGACGCGCCCAACAAGCCCTTCGAGATCCGCTCGCTGCCGATCCGGCATCCGAAACCTGGCGAGGTGCTGGCGAAGATCCGCATGTCCACCATCTGCCGCTCGGACATCCACTCCTACCTCGGGCACCGACCCAACCCCTGCCCGGGCGTGCTCGGCCACGAGATCATCGGCACCATCGTCGCCCTGGGCGCCGGCGTGACGAAGGACATGCGGGGCGATGCGCTAAAGGTGGGCGATCGCATCACCTGGAGCGAGTACTTCATCCCGGGCGACAACTACTACACCGAAGTGCTGGACCTGCCGCAGAAGTCCCCGGGCGTGGACAAGTACGGTCACATGGCCGTCACGACCGACCCGTACCACCACGGCGGCTTCGGCGAGTTCTGCTACATCCTGCCGCGGTCCTGGATCCTGA
>Ga0194121_10001043_pt1 | contig 48484 bp, 38 predicted proteins | sample TA2MahCa50mmetaG_FD_148609 | JGI IMG/M metagenome (GOLD analysis project Ga0194121, IMG submission 148609) | Freshwater microbial communities from Lake Tanganyika, Tanzania - TA2015020 Mahale Deep Cast 50m | ecosystem: Environmental > Aquatic > Freshwater > Lake | place: Tanzania: Lake...
TCGGTGGGGTGGTCTTCGCTGAGCGGCATGCGGGTGTTGAGTCCGTATACGCTCGATGTGCTGGCGAAGATGAGGTGTCCGGTTTGTGCATGCCGGCATCCTTCGAGAATGCTGAGGAACCCGTCGATGTTGGCGTGGGTGTAGGCCCTTGGGTTTTCGAGGCTGTAGCGCACGCCGGCTTGTGCGGCCAGGTGCACCACGGCATCGAAGCGCTCGGCGCGCATGAAGTCAACGATGCGGTCGTGCTCGGCTAAATCGACCTGCCAGAAGCGGTACTGGCTGTGCAACGTACTCTGCACGGGTTGATTCGTTTCGGGTTGCCTCGCTGCCGTTTGCCCCCCGGCCGTTTGACCCCCGGCCGTTTGACCCGCTGCGCCCTCCCCTATTTGAATGCCCTGTTGGGCTAGTCGATCGTGCTTGAGCTGGGGGTCGTAGTAGTCGTTGATGACATCCACACCCACCACTTCATGCCCCTCGGAGAGGAGCCGACCTGCCAGGTGAAACCCGATGAATCCGGCGGTGCCGGTAACCATTATTTTCATGTGTTTGGAGCTCGTTTCAGCTGTTTTGGTTTCGTTTATGCGCCGCTTTAGGTGTCGATAGACACACTGTTTTTGGTTTTGCCTTGGACGAAGTTGATTTTACCCCAGCTCCATTTTTGTAGTTCTGCGGCTCTGTTTAAGTTGTGCCTGTGCACCATTTTAGGTATCGCTAGACACACTGTTTTTGGTTTTGCCTCGGACGAAGTTGGTTGTACCCCAGAGCAGCTTGAGTTGTTCTTCCTCGCTGTTTAAGTTGCGCCTGAACGCCATTTGAGTAGCTCTTCGACTCTGTATAAGTTGTGCCAAGGCACGGCTTCGCCGCGTCAGTCACATCGACCGTCGGCGGAGGTTTATGCACCCGTCAGACCTCGGACTGGCAAGTGAGCAAAAATTTTGCTCAAAGAAAAGCGGTCCGCAACACAAATGCAAGTGTTTTGATTATAATTTAACAAAGAGTGGGCTTTTTTTATCGGGCCTGTGGCGTTTGCAAACATTACTTTCACATGGATGAACTAATTTGCTTGACCTTGTTTCGTTTCCACGGCAAGTTCTCCCAACCAGTTGGCTTTTAATCCCTGAATAAAATTATTGTGTTGGGGATCGATGGGTTCTAAATTATTAAAATTGAGAGACTGCACTTCTGAAATACTATTGAGCATATACAAGCCACGTTTTTTAAAATCGGGCATTATAGAGCGATAAAATTTATTTTCCAATGCAATAATTGGCTTACAAAAGGAAACCGCGTAGAAGAAACTGCCACTTGTGATCATATCTTCACTTTGGTGGGGCAGTATTACGGCAGAGCTATTTTCAATAATTTCTTCCAATTCTTGTCTCTCGTGATACCTCGCCTGAACCACAATTTCTTTGTCTTGAATTAAACTTTGTAGTTCGTGAACAAACTCCGGTTCATCACAATAACCACATATTCTCAGTGGCATAACTGAGGGCCAATATTTCACCAGGTTTTCCAGATTTTTGTATCTCGATAATTTTCCGAAAAACAGAAAATACGCACCCTTCTTAATTGATGTTGAAATTGGCCTGTAGAGCGGGTGGGGAATATAATGGTAGCCCTTTTCTATCAGGGCAGGGGAATGCGACGACTTCCTATCAAACATATTTTCCAATATTCGCATCGCCCACTTGACTCGTTCAATGTCCTGTCTTTGGGTTTTATGGGGGTAATGGTTGTGCCTGATAAAAACCTGCTTTTTGGTTATTAGCTTCAAAAGCGCAGCAATGGTCAGCGTCTTAATGAAACCATACCAAATGAATCGTCCCCGCTTGTTAATCAGCCTATTTTCTAGCCAATTTATTAGAACTAAGTCCTTTTTGAATGGTCGTGAAATCAACGGTATAGGTCTTATGCAATAAACCTTTATCCCATTCGAATTCAACCCATTTTTGAGTAGCTCGATATAATCGTTGTATTGACTTGAGCACGGAAAATGCAGGCTGTCTTCATTAGGCCCCCTCAAAGAAAAAATAAACCCACGATCCGAATCTACCTAATGTTTGGCACTTACGATCCTAAATCGACTTTTCGATTATTACCCACCTGATCTATATTGATGATTTGGTCGGCTTCCGCCTTTGGTGTCTCTGAGATCGATCCGATATTTCCAATACCCCCTATTTTCAAAGCAGGCATCAACTCGTTTAATACAAATCGGATGATTCCTCGCTTTATACCCACAGTTGGAAGCAATGCAAGCGAAAGCACGCACAGCGTGAGCATGATGGTGTACGCATGTCTATTCGAATAAACCATATTGAGAACAATACCTGAGACGAGGATGTTCACACCAAGTGCGTAGAGCGCTACTGAATTATGTCGAAAGCCTATATTCAGCATCTCGTGGTGGATATGATCGCGGCCTGGTTCGAATGGTGATTTCCTGCGGCTGATGCGAACGAGTATCACCCGAATGGTGTCATAAATCGGGATAATCAGAAATGAAAAGACAACGAGCGGCGCATGTCTATGCAATGGAAGTAGCAGTGGATCAAGCTTGTATGATTCTCGGCTCATAAACCTCAGGGCAAACACGGCCAACAAAAAGCCTATGGTGAGCGAGCCGGTATCGCCCATGAAAATACGCGCTGGAGCAAAGTTGAACCGCAAAAATCCTACAATGGATCCGGCCAATGCCAAAGCAAGTAAGGCGTACACACGATCGGCTGCCAAATAACTCACTAATCCCATACCAAAGCAAATCCAAACCCCTAAACTACCCGCCAGACCATCGACCCCATCAATGAGGTTGTAGGCATTGGTGAAGAATACCAGAAACAATACACAAAAACCAAAGCCTACGGCAAAAGGCAACTGCTCCAATCCAAAATAACTTCTGAAGCTGTAGGTCCAATGCGACATTAATAAAGCAAACAGAATTGCAACCGATAATTGCCACAGAAACTTATGCTGGGCCTTCATGTGAAATAAATCATCGCGAACACCAACCAAGGTAAGAACCGCTACACATAGGGCAATTACCCCCATTTTGTAGTAGTCCTCCATACCCTGTATGACCATCATGCTCACAAAAAAGCCCAGCATAATTCCAATTCCACCCAATGATGGTGTAGCACGCGCATGCAATTTGCGCTCGTTGTCGGGCTTATCAAGTAGATTCCAATGCCTCGCCATCACCAATACCCAGGGGATGGTAACCATGCTCATGGCCAAGGCTAATAAAAACAGGGCAAAATACAAATGACTAATTTATATAGTAATTTATTGATGTTCGAAGCACAAAGATAATAAAAATGTGGATAACTTGTTCATAACACTATCCTCAATAGGTAGCTAATGCCCTCTTGCCAATCGGGGATGCTCAATTGGAAGTTCTCACGTAGTCGAGTTGTGTTAAGAAGGGAATTCTGAGGCCTCATGGCTAGCGTTGGGTATTCCGCTGTGGTGATCCGTAGAATTCTTTCGGGATTGAGGACTAAATCGCGTCCATTTTTTTGGGCAGAATGCACAATATGGGTGGCAAGGGTATGCCAATCGGTGGCACCACCTGCTGTTAGGTGGTAGAGACCGAAGGGAAATTCTATTTTCTTGTTTAGATCTGCTTCGGCAACATTGGAGTATTTCCCATAGGCCTTCAGGTACTGGCGCAGGATGTGGGCGGTTGTGTCGGCAATCAGCTGGGTCGATGTGGGCGCACCAACCTGGTCGCCCACCACTTTGAGCTCATTTCGGCTGGCGGCCAACCTGAGGATGGTGCGCATGAAATTATGTCCGTGGGCTCCTACCAACCAACTGGTGCGCAGGATGAGGTGGCGGGGGTTGGTGCACTCAATGGCTAATTCACCAGCGCGCTTGGTTAATCCATATTGATTGAGTGGATTGGTGGGTTGCGATTCTGTGTAGGGCTCGGTTTGTTTACCATCGAACACGTAATCGGTGCTGTAGTGGATGAGTAGCACGTTCATCTGCCGGGTCTCCTCTGCCAGTAGTTTGGGCAACAAGTGGTTGAGGGCATCTGCTTGTTGGGGCTCGCTCTCTGCTTTATCGACTGCGGTGTAGGCCGCGGCGTTCACGATCGCATCGGGCTGTAGATTTCTGATGTAGTGAACGAGCCGGTTGGAGTCTGACAGGTCGACCTCCGCGCGGGTGGGTGCCTGCACGTGACCTATCGGTGCAAGGGTTCTCTTCATTTCAAAGCCCAGTTGTCCGCTCCCGCCGAGCAAGAGAATATGGGGGATTCTGGGTTTGAATCCTGTTGTTGGGTCGTTATGGTTCATGCCGACAAAAATACCGCGCAAATCAGCATGCCGCGTGGTGTATTCACTGTCCTAATGCCCGCCGCCTTTCATCATCAGGCGTATTCCCTTTCCAATGATCTGCAGGTCGAGCAGCAGCAAATTCAGCGAACTGCGTTTGAGGTACTGATCGATATATGCGTATTCGGGCTCTGGATTTCCCATTTCGGGCGTTCCTTTGAGGATATGACCCAATCCGAGCAAGCCTCCGGGGAGTAACTTACGGGTTATGTTTCCCTGTGCCAGGTCACGCTCATAATGCAATTCCGACAGGGGGCGGGGGCCTACTATGCTCATGTCGCCCACCAGTACACTCCAAAACTGTGGTAGCTCGTCGAGGTAGAATTTTTTAACAAACTGGCCTACGTGGGTAAGGCCGTCGGGGATCCATTCGGCCGAAAAGGCGATCCATTCGTGTCGACTAGCCCCAACGGGCTCGATGTATTGCATTTTGATGAGCCGTATTTTGTATTTGGGAATCCGGCGGCCCTTACTAACAGCCCAATAGAAGAATATCATCTGGCCTCTATTTTCGGGTATGAGCCATCCTTCTATCAGGTAAGCAATTTTGAGGAGTAACAGTATGGGTGCCGCCAAGATCAACAGGATCAGCGCCACCACTTTGTCGAACAAGACTTTAAAAAATCGGGTAGGTAGTGGTTCCTTGAGGGCGAATATATGCGCATAACGTGCTCTCACCTCATCTGTTGGGGGTTTATAGGGGAACGCCTCCTTGGGCTCAACGGGACTACTGGTCATCGATGGAAAAGACAAACTTAAGGGATTTGGCTTTTTCTTCTTAGGTTAATTTTCAGTTTCTGGTTTTTCTGACCTACAATTAGAGTCACCCTATACAACTCTTCCCCTGTTTGGGCGTCGCTGATCCGTAGTTCGTGCTCGCCTTTGAATAAACCTATCAGGTGCTTCTGTTGGGGGATCGATTGCTTGAATTCATGTTGCGACCACCATTTCTGGTATACGGCATCGAGCCAGGCTTGTCCGTTGGGCTTGATGGCCCATGCTCTGTCCCACAAAGCAGCGGCGGGATGATAATGCGCTTTTTCCCAAAAGCCCCACATGAGTATGCCTTCCACGGCGGGGTGTGAAAAGCACAGTGTGAGGAAGTCTTCGGTGAATCGCTTTTGAAGCTGTAGTTCTTGTGCTGATTGGGTGTAGGGACGCATCGGCTGCCCGAATTGCACATCGAATTCGGTGATTTTGATGGGCAACTGAAGTTTTGCCAGGCTGTCGAGCCTGGTTTCGAGGGTAGCCATCGACGGCAGGTTGTCGGGCCTGAAATGGGCCATGCACCCGATGCCATGTAGGGGCAGCTTACGCTGCTGCAACGCGCGTGCAAGCTGGGTGTATTCGATGAATCGTGTTCCTTGTTGCGTGAGGATGTCGCTTTCGTTGAGGTAGAGCTTGAGCGCGGGATTTTTGCTGTGGGCCTGTTGCAGCACTTCTGCATACAAATCGCGTTGCATCCATTCGTGAACCATGACGCCCCGGTCTTTGCCATCGCGCACTTGTTGTTTGAGATTGCGGTGCACAGGGTGGTTGAGGGCATCCCATTCATACACATAGTTCTGCGTGAGTTCGAGCACCGTGTCGATATAATGCGTCAGCTTTTGGTTGAACGCTAGGGGTTGCGCATGGGCGATTGAATCGATCAACGGCCGATAGCTATCGACCTGCATATATGGCCCCCAATGCAGGTAGTGCCCGCGTACACTGATGCGATGCGCCTTTAAGTACTCGAGCGCTTTTAGGGTGGTGGGTATGCTGCTTAGTCCACGCCCTGGTTTGGGGGTGAACCACTGCCATTTGAGGTCATTTTCTAAAACCACCTGATTGAAGTAGTGCTCCACGATTTGCCTGTATTTACGGGCATCATCACTGCTGTCGAGTAGGTGGTGGGCGATTACGGCTGATCCGAATGGAAAGGCATGTCTCTGCTGCCGAATTTCGATGCTGACGGGTCTTTTGCTGCTGATGTTGAGGCGCACATCTGCCATTCGGTGTTTGCGTATGCGCTCTTGCGCGGATGTTTCCCAGCTGCGCGGGGAATCTGGATCGTAGGGACTTCCTGTTGGCATTTGAGCGTGGCTGCAGGACAGTGCGAACAGCGCAAGCAACAGTACTCCAAAATAATTCGAGCAAAGTTTACGCCGAAATCTCATAGTTATACAATCTTATGTGCCATTAAGGGCCTATTCCCAGGCGAGCGAGCAGGTCCGATAGCTTCCGATAACTTTTTGCGCTCAAAATAACTTGCAGAAAAACCACTACAGCCATTTTTGGTGCATAACAACCGCGTACTAAGGCATTCAAATAGAGTGCGGCCGCCCTGCGTTTATGTCCGGCTGCAGAATGGAATTTGGCCACTGTCCAACCTCGATCACCGTAGTAGGCCTTATCTGTAAGCAGATGCCTCACCCTTTGGAGCCATGCGGTGCGAGCGGGCTCATGGCGCTCCGAAGATACCCTACCACCGGTTGACCGATCTGTCCACTGCACAGTGGGTCGACTGATGAAAGTGAACCTGATTCCATAACTCCAGAGTCTCAATGCAAAATCGGTGTCTTGGCCGTAGGGCAGTTCCTCATCGTATCGTACTGTTTGCGCTATGAAGGATGGCACAATCAGGCTGCTCGTTTGCACGAATCCTCGGTCGCACAGAAGGTACTCCGACATGTGTTCTTGCTCGCCCAATGCCCTGGGCGGCTTGTGGAAGGTAACTCCATCGCCCCGATCCACTTCGATTCGTGCATAGGTACAGCAAGCCTCACCCTGGGTTAGTAGGGGTAGTGCCTGACTGAGGTGGTGGGGCAGCCAAACATCATCTGAATCGAGAAATGCAATGAATTGACCCCGTGCGGCATCGATCCCCGTATTGCGTGCCGCGGAGCCGCCCCGATTACTCTGCCGAATTAACCGTATTCGATCGTCGGCCAATGCTTCAACGCGAGCGGCCGTTTGATCGGTAGATCCGTCGTCTACCACAATGATTTCCCAATCGGCTATTTCTTGTGCCCGAACCGATTCTATGGCCGCCAAAATACAATCCTCCCGGTTGAAGGCCGGTATGACTACGCTAAAGCGGGGCATATGGTTCTCTTTCTTTATCATTTTTGTTGTTGAGCATGAGTAAGGCCAAAAACATGAGCCAAAATGGGTTATCCGCTCTCAGAAATGTTGATTCCAGAAGATTATGCAGGATTGTGAAGATCAATGCTGAGTAGAACAAAAAATGAAACGAATGCCTTGGTCTACCCCTTAGGAAAAAACTAATAATTGATTGGGCCAATACAAGAAAGAGGAACAACCCTAATCCACTGACTCCAAGCGACAATACCAAATCCAAATATCCATTATGACCTTGGTTGTTGAGTACCACCCAATCGGCATAAACCGGTGCAAATTCGGATAGAATGTTATGATTACCCACTTGCCACACCGATCCATAGCCCATGCCCATTAGCCAATAGTGGGGCAAGGCCAGCACCATGGTAAGCCAAATCATCGCTCTTCCGGTGAATGCTTCCGGATCCTCTAAGATTTTGAGTAGTTTGGGCATCCAAACGGACTGTGTGGCCACCAGGCCGAGGATCAGGCCGGTAAGAGACAGGCCCAGCATAAGGCGGCGCAGCCGCGACTCTGAACTTAGATAAAAAAGTAAGCCAGCTACCAAACTGGGCATCAGCAACAATAGGGTTGTTTTGGATTGGGTGAATCCAATAAAAAGGAGGGATCCTAAAACAGCCAACCACCACAATGGATCTTTACTGCGGATGTAGGCATAAATGAACAGCAGTATGCTGATCAGTTGGGCAGGGCCTGCGTGGTTTTTATGCTGGAATATGCCTTTCCAATTGCCCACCAGCATGGGGTCGCCTTCTTCTACATAGGTATGGCGGGCGCCTTTCAGGATGGGTATGGCCATAAGACTCACCATCAACAGCAGCACATGGGTTCGGGCCAACCAGGTAATAATCCGCTCGCCTGCCAGGTCGGTGAGCATGAACAGCGTGGTGGTGGTGATCCATAACAAAAACACCCGGCGAAGCGCGATGCTGGGCACGACCGACCAGCCCACACTGGCTGTGGCATACAACAAAACTACCCACAAAGCCGGATGCCGAAATACAGCGGTTGCATCGCCTTTGCGCCAATACATGACCACAGAACCCATCCAAAACATGATAAATAATACTTGGCGTATGGCATTGGCGCCCCCTGTTTCTCCGAGTTCCTTTTTTGGTTCGGAAACGGCGAATGGATGTATGCCTATATAGGTGTAGGCCAGAAACAAGCAGAGCCAGAGCGACGCAAGGAGTTGCTCATCCACGACCCATGTGCGCCAGTTCCAGGCATCGGACTGAGGCTGGGCGGATGCACTTGTGCTTATGGGTTTATTGGCCGTGGGTGGTTGCATATTCGGAGATGGAACGCCCCATCCAGGCCTCGAATTTTCCGATCTGGCGTTGGATTTTTAGGGCATAGAAGGCGCGGCGTAGCGGAAAAATGACCCAGAGCACGGGCAAGGCACCCATCAGCATCATGGCCTTCAGGAGTTCGATCAGCGACTTTAGCCAACCGCTGTGCAGGCGGTGAATGCGCATATCGCCTTGCCCTATTCGACGGCTTCGTTGGGTGGCCCACTTCCACGACAAGCGGCTAGTATCAAATCGTTCATAACTGAGAGCCCGACCAGCATAGGCAAACTGCGCACCTGCTTTCTTCATGCGGGTGAAAAATTCCTTGTCGCCTCCGCCTGTTAGGGCGTATCTAGGATCGAAGCGTTGGGCGCCTGATTGGCGCCAGCCCGCTGCTTCGATGAGTACGGCTGTAGTGCCCTCGATGAGGTTTACCCGTCCTTCGGGGGTGGTTTGAGCGCGGTAGTATAGGTTAATGCCTTCTGTCCAGGCGGGGGGCGGACTACTGAACTGCGGGTTCACTTTTCCTCCCGTTACGGTGGCGCCGTAGCGTTTCGCTGCATCGTAGAGGGCCTGAATCCAGGTGGGCTCTGCGGTCTCATCATCGTCGATCATGGCTAAATAATCGGCCGATTGGTAGTGAAATGCCTCGTGCAGCAGGGCATTTCGAACCTGTGAGATTCCGCGTTCGGGCACGGGAAGGGCTTTAATGGGGTAGGGATACGCCGCCGCAAGCGCCTTCACACAGGCCATACCGGCGCCCCCTTCCCCTTCGTTGTCGGCCACCAAAATCATCAGGCGCAGCGGTGTTTGTTGCGCGGCCAAGGACTGGAGCAGTTCCATGAGCCCCTTCGGTCGCTTAAAGGTGGGCACCCCTATGCAAATGAAGGGATCGGCTGGGGCGGTGGTATGCTGATCAGCGTTCATTCAAAACTTCTTTATTCCTGGGGCTCATGATGAGGTACAACAGCACACATTCTCCTGCCAGTATACCGATGAGTGAGGCTTCTGCCCCCATAAAATAAGCCAAAAGTGCGGTGGTGGGCACCGTAATGAGGGCGCTGTAGAGTGTAAATCGACTCAAGGCACGAAACTGGTCTTGCGCTTGCCAAAGTACGCTGCTGGGGGCTCGCACGGTGGAGAGCAAGCGAATGAGGATGAGCATAAACAAAGATGATTGGAATATGGGCATGCTCGACTGTTCTTTCCAATAATAGCCACTGGCAAACAGCAGAATTCCGCAGGCGAGCAATACATTACCTAACCAGGCAGTGAGGTTCAGGATTCTAAAGCGCTTGAGCGATTTTTGGGCTTCAGTAGCCTGCCCATCATGGATCAGTTTTCGCAGGCGCGGCCGTTCGACCTGCGTGAGGCTCATATTCACCACGGCGAGTGGTCGGAACAACAACATGGCTGCGGCGAGGGGTGCGAAGGCCTCACTGCCCAGCAGGAGGGTCACGATATAGGGATGGGCGTTGGCTGTGGCCTCGGTGGTAACCACTCCCAGGAGTGCGTGTTGTCCCTGCCGTTTGAATCCTTCGCGAAATGGGTCCCATGGCGACACCATATGACCTACAAATTCCGGTTCGTTTCTCTTCTTTTTATCCCCAAACATGGTGAACAACACCTCCCATTGAAGTCGGTGGTAGGCTCGAGGTAGGGCGGGGAGGGCAAGCAGGGCCGCAAATGCATTCAACCCAGCTGTTTGTAAGAGTCCAATATTGTGGGTGACGAACAGCAGGGCAATCCCTATTAGTCCGACTACTGCATAAACAGCATCGGAAGTCACCACCCGGCTGTGTGCATGGGTGTTGTTGCCATAGGCACGACCGAACCACCTCAAGGTAGTGAATAGTCCGCTCAATCCGAAGGCGATTGAGGTGTGTATGGGTGCATCCATCCCCCACGCGATCGACGCTTGGAGCAGCCCGGCGATCAACGACAAAAGCAGGTTCACCCGCAGGTAGCTCCGCATCCGTTGGTCGCGCTCTGGCCCCTCGTTGGCCGATAACTCGATCAGCGCGGGCGAACCCAACAGCGCATTGGATAGGCCCATCAACAGGGCTTGGGTAACGAGCAAAAAAGCGAATATGCCATACTCCTTTTGGCTGCACATCTGCATGATGGCCAAACCATGCAGGAGATTGGTGAGGGCGGTACCGGCCGAACCACCCACAGCGCCTATGGCCCGCCTCAAACTTAAGCGATCGGCCATAACGGGTGTATGCGTTTGCCCCATCGAGCCATCAGCCTCTACGCGATTTGCGGTACCGCCAAGCGCAAAACACGCTGTGGGGATTGGTGAGCGCATACCGCCAAAACAGCTTCTTGGGATCATCCATCAGGCGAAATACCCACTCCAACCCGGCATTCTGCATCCACATCGGAGCACGAGGATAGTGCCCTGTTACGTAATTATAGCAACCTCCACATGTTATAATAACAGGAACTTTGAGTTTATTTCTGTTTCTAAGGCAGAATTTTTGTTCGGCGGGCTTTCCCATTCCCACCCACAACACATCGGCACCTGATGCACTGATCTGCTCGCATAGCTCATCCTCATCCTCAGATCGGAAGTATCCGTTGCGCACCCCCACCACCTCCATGCGCTCGTGCTGAGCGCCTAAAATGCGCGCGGCTTCGTGAACCACTTCCTCCTTACCGCCTAACAAATAGTGCCGCAAATTCTGTTGAAAACGCTCAGGTAGGTCGTGGATCATATCGGTGGTTGCTGCACGCTCCGGGATGTGCGTGGCGTGAAACCAACGGGAAAACGACACCACACTTTGTCCGTCTGCATGTATACAGCTCCCTTCATCCATGATGGCCGCAAATTCGGAGTCGCTGTGGTAGGATGATATAGCGTGCCCGTTGCTGCTGAACACCAAATAAGGCTCGGGCCGTTCAGATTCAGATGCTTTACGCCACTTCAAACAATACGCCCCCAGCATTTGAGCCAGTGTTGTGCGGTCGATCGCAGCCGTGGAAATGCCGGCCACATCTACTGTTGGAAATTCTGGATACTTCAATCTTTGATGGCAGTTCGTTCAGGGGGGTCTACGAAAGTTCATTACGGGGACGAAGTCGGATTAATCCGATGACCCCACCCATAAACCCGAATAATAAGCCAAACAGAATTCTTCCCTTCCCGTAGCGCTCCAAGGGTAGGCGTGGTTGATCGATGATTTGAATGACTGGCTCCTCACGCTCGAGCGCATATTTGGCCATTTCATAGCTTTTCACCAACTCTCCATACACGGCTCCAAGCATTTGCACCTCCATTTCTTTGCGCATACGGGGCACTTTGGTTTTGGCCTGCACATAGCCGAGCATCTGATCCTGCTCATCGGCCACTTGATAAACCGCCGAATTCATGACTCTTTCTACCGAATCGACCCGATTGGCGAGGATCTGCACATGTTTACGGGTCTTCCCCACTTTGAGGTCCATATACATAATGGTGGCTTCGCGCAGGAGCTCATTACCCAAATCGAGCACCCAGCGCTCATCGTTGGCTATAACCTTTAGGTTGATGAGCGATGCCTTTCGGTCGACCCGTTCCAAACTGATCCCTTTTTCAACCAATTCGAGGGTCAACTCTGTTAGCACACTATCCTCCAATCGGGTGAATTGATCGCGGGCTTTGCCCACAGGAATTAACTGTACCTCACCCTTTTGAAGCGTGCGTGGGTAGTTGCGCTGAAGCCAGTCGTTAAACAAACTGCTATCGCCTCTGTGCGGGATGGGTTTGAGCAGCGCATTTTGGATGATTCGGTCCGATTTAAGCAGGAGCATCAGATTGTCCGCTGAAAACAGACTAGCATCGCCGAATAAGCCCAACCCTAGTTGATTGGCGAGCCCTGAGAGCCCTCCCATACCGGCAGTCTTTTCCTCGACGGCGAAGGTGATCCGGCTTTCAAACTTCTCCTCACGAAAAAAATGAGCCAAAAGCACCCCTACGATCGCCATGCCAAAACCATACATCGCCATTCGAAGGCGCTGCTTCCAATAATGCTGTACCCAATGACCCAAGCGGTCGGTGAGGTCACCCAGCGTTACCACTCTTTGGGTCGGTTGATCATTCATACTGATAATTAAGTTCAGGCATCGGGCTTGGGTTCACGACTATAGGCGTGTTAAAAGCAATAAAACTGTTGTTAGGGAGGTTAAAGCTTGAAGTGTGCGGGCAAATACCAAATCCACGTCCACATCTTTCTTTTCTTCTTTAGGCTTTTCGAACTTATATTCCAATGCAACAACTGATCCAGCCTGAACCGGTGGCGTTCTTTTAAATATTAGATAATTGTTCGTGCCCCGCACACTGCCATCGGGGTAGCGCACGATAAGGCTTGATATATCCGCCTTTTCAGCAAATCCACCGGCCAGTTTACTCACATACCAACGGGCACCATGTTTGCCCTGGTAGACGTAGTCGCTCACTTCATACGATTTTTCTTGTCCCAACACATCCGCGAACATTTCCTCTAGTCTTGTGGCCTTCAATCGTATCCCAACGGTGTTGCTGAAAGTGAGGATACTGACCTCATCGCCTTCCACCAAAACCGGATCGTAGCGCCGGCTTCCCGGATTTTTAAGGCATTTTTCGAGGTTGATGCCCACGTTCTTGATGTTGTTGTGGGATCTTATCAAAATGGCATACTTCTTTTCGGCAAGTTTATTGAGTCCTCCCGCCTCTCTAATCAACTCGCTCAGGTGCATGCGGTATTCCTTCAATGGATATTCACCCGGATACATGATTTGCCCATCGATTCTAACGCTGCGTTTGAGGTCGAACAACGGCAATTTACGTACATAAATTTGATCGAATGGCGCCAGTTGATATGGCCGTGTACTACCGGTCTCTCTGTACTGGGAATCGACCTGTAGACTGATGCGTCGGTATCTACTGCCCTCCCCTACGGCGTATTCGAGTCGAAACAAATCGATGCGCGAAGGGTCTGCCGACTCAGTGAATCCCCCGGCCATGAGAATCAAATCGGATAGGTTCACTTTAGGATCGTAGGTGAGCGTGCGCATATTTCGTACGGCGCCTGAAATCGATAAGCCCGCCGTTCGGGTGTAGGTCATGCGGTCGTAGACTGTCAGCTGATCGCCTGCCTGCAATTTGAAATCGCCGGGTTGGTTGAGGTCAACCCTCAGGTATTCTTCCAATTTGGGGTTTGCTGGATCGCGTCGGCGTACAAAAGCTTCGGGATGGGCTGTTGGTTCAGTGCCACCAGCCAATTGAAGGGCATCTGACAAGGAAATCATGTCGCCAAGCTCAAACGGACGATTGAATGGTCTGCGTACGGAACCTTGTACGGCCAATTCATCGGTGTAAGTGAAGGTGGCTTTGTCGAATACCCGAATGAGGTCGCGTGGCTGCAGGGTGAATCGGTCGGCCTCATCGCCCGGAACACGGAGCAGCTCTGTAGTTCCGTCACGTCGCCTGCGTTCCACCATAAAAAATTGCAGGCGCGACTCTGGTGTGGTCTGAGCACGTGACAGGGCCCCTGCCAGGGTCAGATTGGGGGTGAGGTCGTAGCGACCTGGGTAGAAAACCGCACCTACTACTTCGGTGTAGGTTTCCAGGGGGCGACTGCTTTCTCTGATGCGCACCACATCTCCATCGCGCAATGTTGGATTTTGTTTGCCGTCAAGGATGTCTTGCAGGCGATATTCAAGCAGCACAACGGAATCGGCCTGGATGCGTTCGATTTGTACGTATTCCACGTAGGTATTGTAGCGGAGTCCGCCCGCCAGATCAATCAGTTGTTTGAGGCCTTCCCCACCGATCAACTCATAGCGCATGGGGCGGCGCACAGCCCCGTCGAGGCGCACCACCTGTTCGGCCATGGGCACGAACAGCACGTCGTTGTGCTGCAAGTCAAAATCGTATTGAAGGGCTGGGTCTTTCATGAAACGGTACACATCGAGGGTCTTGCGCTCCTTACCCCTGATGATCTGAATTTTACGCACCGTTCCCTGTTCCTCTGGGCCCCCAGCCGCGGCCAATGCATTGAACGCGCTGTTGAGAGCCGATAGGGTGAACGTACCGGTAAGAACTGTTTCGCCAAATACGCTGACTTGCAGTGTGCGGGCGGTTTGGAGGGTAACGCTGAATTGGTCGCTCCTGAAACGATAGGCGCCACTGAGTCTTTGGAACAGAAGTCGACGGGCATCCCCCAGTCGAATCCCTTGAAGGTAGATTTGGGCCATCCCCGAAGGCTGCACATAGCCCTGAGGGTTGATTTCGAGTGACAAATCGTCTTGTGAGTTGCCAAATATGGTAATCCGCAGTTGGTCGCCCGCCCCCAGGGTGTAGTGGTCGGGTGCTTTAGCACCCTCCGTGGTGCGGAACACGGCCAGACTCTGATCGGTGAAGAGGTTATGTCCATAGATGTCGGAACCTTTCTTTTTCTGCAAAGCGGCTTTTTGTGCCACCATAGCGGCCTCGTCGGCCTCCTTTTCCTCTTGTGTTGCACGGGGTTCACGCACGTCGACCGATTCTGCTGCCTGTTCACCACTATTTGAAGCCGAATTTTGGCGATTGTTTCCTTCGCTATTCCCCTTTGCTTGTCCACCCATCCGCTTTTGCCTCGCTATGTCATCCAACACCTTTAGGATTTCTTTTTGTCGGGCCATCAATTGCTCGGGCGACAAATTCTGCAGGTTGATGCCGCGACTCTGCAGACCGCTTTCGGCCTCAGCAAGGGTGAGGCCCCGCTCCTCAAGTTCCTTGTTGATGAGGGCCATTTGGGCAGGATTGGGCTGGTTCTGAGCCCATGTGCTCGTTGACATACCCACAAAAACAATCCCCACAAACAGCAGTATGGTGTGGATTTTTCTAATCATGACATTTCCCGTTTGTAGAATTATGGTTTTCAAACTTACTACTATAAGAAGTGGCAAAATTAACGGATTTGGGTGCATAATTCGACCATGATCTACAGCTTCGCCTGGTCGATCACATGTCAACATAGTTTCATCCGGTATCACGCGCAAATCGCAATCACTTATTCCCGAAACAGATTCAGTCGTTTTTCAAGAAAAATACTACTTATGAAAGTCTTCTGGAGGGTAATTTCTTTGTTTTTATCCACAGTCGGTGTGGGTAGCCGCCCCTTCAATTGGGTTATGGGTAGAAGGGTTGTTGTTTGCCCTATTTTTGCACCTATCCGCCATTTTATTGGCTCTCTCGATTTACCTTTTTTCAGTGAGCGGTTAATTCACTTTTCATCATCTCTAGTTATATCCCCCACATCATCCTCTTTCTTCCCCGACCTCAAATACAGAGCACTTAATGCCCATTACTTCATACCCTCTATAATATATGTACACCCCACTCATTCAGCAGCAAGCCGAACAGGAACTGGCCCGCCTCGAAGGGGCCGGACTCCTGAAACGCGAACGCATTATCAATAGTCCACAGGATGCCCTCATTACCCTGGCCGACGGCCGGCAGGTGCTGAACCTGTGCGCCAACAACTACCTGGGTTTGTCGAACCACCCCCGGGTGATTCTGGCCGCCAAGGATGCACTTGATCGTCACGGCTTTGGGATGAGCAGCGTTCGGTTTATCTGCGGAACGCAGGACATCCACAAGGAGCTGGAGCAGACCATTGCGCGGTTCTACCACACCGACGATACGATCTTGTATGCCGCGGCTTTCGATGCCAACGGGGGCTTGTTTGAACCGCTGCTCGACGAAAACGACGCGATTGTGAGCGACAGCCTCAACCACGCCTCCATCATCGACGGGGTGCGCTTGTGTAAGTCGCGCCGCTACCGCTATGCGAACAACGATATGGAGGACCTGGAACGTCAGCTGCAAAAAGCGCGCGACGAAGGGGCGGGGCACATCCTGATTGCCACCGACGGCGTGTTCAGCATGGACGGTTATGTGGCCCAGCTCGACCGTATTGTGGCCCTGGCACGGCGCTATGAGGCGCTCACTATGGTGGATGAGTGCCACGCAGCTGGCTTTTTGGGTGCAACGGGCAGGGGCACCCCCGAATTGTGCGGGGTGATGGGCGAGATTGACCTGGTTACGGGTACCCTGGGTAAGGCCCTGGGCGGGGCGATGGGGGGATACACTACGGGTCGACAGGCGCTGATTGACTTGCTGCGCCAACGCTCGCGCCCCTACCTGTTCTCGAATTCGCTTGCCCCGGCGATTGTGGGTGCTTCGCTGGAGGTGTTCCGTATGCTCGGCGAAACCACCGAGTTGCGCGACCGTCTGGAAGCGAATGTTCGGCAGTTTAAATCGGACATGATCCGCGCCGGGTTCGACATCCGCGAAGGCGCTTCGGCCATTGTGCCGATCATGCTCTACGACGCTGCTTTGAGTCAGCATTTCGCCGATGCCATGCTCGAGGAGGGGGTTTATGTAGTTGGATTCTTCTATCCGGTGGTACCTCAAGGGCAAGCGCGGATTAGGGTACAGTTGTCGGCCGCCCATACACCAGAGCAACTCAGCGCCGCCGTAGAGGCATTTGTGCGGGTAAAAAACAGGTTAATGTAATATTATTGTGATGTGTATTTATAATCAATTTTCTATCTTTTGCTCCTTATTTGGCTCTTGGTCGCGCCAAAGGATGGGATTGCTCCTCTTTGTTTTGGGCCTTTTTACCCTATCCGCCTGCAAATGGGGAACCGACCTGCCGGGTAAGTACCGACTTATGGAGGGCGATTGGCGGGGCTCGCTCATAACTGAGGGCGGAGAACTGCCGTTTTTGTTCGGGCTGAGCCGCACGGGCGACTCCACTTTTCGACTGGAACTTATCGATGGTCGCGACACCCTGCGCACCGAAGAAATGCAAATCGTGGGCGACAGCCTGATTGTGCGCTTTCCGGTGTTTGAGAGCGTGCTGATTGCGGGCATATCGAAGGGGGGCGACAGCCTCGTGGGCCGATTGGTGAAGGTGAAGAACGACGAGGAGAGTTACATTCCCTGTGTAGCCACCCGTGGGGGTAAATACAAGTTTGCCGCACAGGTGAGTCGACTGCCCGATGAGGTGGGGGGAATTTGGGCGACTACCTTCTACAAGGCCGACGGTGATTCGCAAGCAGCAATCGGTAGTTTTAGTCAGACCGGCAGCGCCGTTTCGGGTACCTTCCGCACTCCTTATGGCGATTACCGCTACCTCGATGGCATCATGGATGGTGATTCCTTGTTTTTATCGGGTTTCGACGGCTCAGGCGCCTACCTGGTGCGGGCCTGCCTGCAGGAAGACCAAAGCCTGACCGGCATGCTCTACCCCGGCTCCGGTCCGGGGCGAAGATTCGTGGCCCGCAACAATCCCGAGGCATCTCTCCCCGACCCCCACGGCCTCACCCGTTTAAAAGACCCCAGCCACCGGCCCGATTTCCGGTTGACCGATATCGAGGGCAAACCGGTGGGGCCCCAAATAGAGAGCACAGCCGGCAAGGTGGTGATTCTACAAATACTCGGAAGCTGGTGCCCCAACTGCCTCGATGAAACGGCGCTGTTGGCGAAATGGCGGGAGGAGTACGCTCCGCGTGGTTTTGAGATCATCGGCCTCGGCTTTGAACGCACCAAGCAGCCTGAAAAGGCGCGCAACAACCTGCGGAGGCTGGCTGTCCGCTATGGCGCCCACTACCCGATGGCCGTGGCCGGCACCCCAGACAGCGCATCGGTCCACGCCGTCCTTCCCATGCTGGAGAAGTTCATCGCCTACCCAACCACCCTCTTCCTCGACCGCACGGGGCGCATCCGGAAAGTGCACACGGGCTTCGATGGACCGGCAACAGGATCGGCACACAGCCAATTTGTGGCCGAAACACGGCAGTTTATCGAACAGCTCCTGGCGGAACCCGCACCTTAATTAATTTGACCCGCTATTTACATCAGCCTGTGCTTAAAATCAACCCGCGGCCTTGCATCAACCCAAGCCCTTGTATTCAACAAACACCATAAGTCAACCCGGGGCCCCGCATCAATATAAGCCCCGAATTCAACCCACGCCCTGAAGTCGACTCACCCCATTTTTTTTTCGTGCCAACTCCACCCACTGCAGATCGGAAAAGTTCAACATTTCGGCTCGATGACCTGAAACAGGCCTACCGGAATGACCCAAGAACGCGTAATCTCCTGACTGCGCTCTCAGCACAAGACAGTCTATCACCGATCTGCATTCAGTTGCAGCAACTGAGCGGCTCCCTACCAGCCATCGTGGTCTCAGCCCTTCACTTTGAACTGCGTGAAACCCTGCTGTGTGTGGCCCGCGACCGTGAGGAGGCGGCCTACCTCCACCACGACCTCGAGCAACTTCAGGAAACGCAATGCCCATTGAAGCCCCTGTTTTTCCCGGCTTCCTACCGAGGACGTCGTGCGCTGGAGCGACAAGATCCGGGGCAAAACCGACAAAGGGCCGAAGTACTCAGCATCGCTGGTCACCCCGACGCTGGTCCACTGCTGATTGTGACCTATCCCGAGGCGCTGGCCGAACAGGTGGTTTCACGCAGCACCCTCTCCCAAAACACCCTTGACCTGCGCACAGGCGCACTCCTCGACCTAGACTTCCTCATCGATGTACTCATCGAATATGGATTCGAGCGCGTCGATTTCATATTCGAAGCGGGTCAGTTTGCCTTGAGGGGTGGACTCATCGACGTGTTCAGCTACGCCCACGAGCTGCCATGCCGTATTGAACTTGACGGCGACACCATCGCCGGTATGCGTAGCTTCGAACCCGACACCCAGCGGTCGGTTCGCCGCATAGAGCTGATGAGCCTGATGCCCAATCCCGCCCAATCGCTCCCCGACGAGCAACGACAAAACCTTCTGGAATTTCTGCCCGCTAATACCATCCTTTGGGCGCATGACCCGGGGGCCGTGACCGAACGCATTGGAATCATGCACCAGGAACTGCAGCAAATGCACACTGCCGACCCCTCCAATCAGGTATATGAGGATGAAATCGAGGCCCATCCCCCCGACCCCAACCGTCTGGTTCAGTCACGGCAGTGGGAGTCACACACCCTCAAACATCGCTTGCTGTGCCAATCGCCCCCCTCCGCTGGTCGGCAAGTCGACTCAACCCTTTCCTGGGGAGCCTCCCCGCAGTCCGCGATCCGCAAAAACTTCAAGCTTCTGATCGAACAGATGAACGGCCATGAGGCCTCGGGCTACCGAAACCTCCTGTTCAGCGATGCGCCGCGACAAATCGACCGGCTCTACCAGATTTTCGAGGACCTGAAGGCGGGGCTCCTCTTCACCCCCCTGCCGGGTAGCCTTCACGAGGGCTTTATCGACCACGACCTGAAGTTCAGCGTGTATACCGACCACCAGCTTTTTGAGCGCTACCATAAATACAACCTGCAAAATCGCTACCGCAAGAGCGAGTCTCTATTGGTGAAGGAACTGCGTGACATGAAACCCGGCGATTTTGTGGTGCACATCGACCATGGGGTGGGGGTGTTCGACGGCCTGCAAAAGCTCGACATCAACGGCCAACAGCAGGAAGCGGTGCGCCTCCTCTACCGCGACGGCGATTTGCTGTATGTGGGCATCAACTCGCTCCACAAAATTGCCCGATACAGCGGAAAAGAGGGCGTGCCACCCAAGGTCAACAAGCTCGGGAGCGAGCAGTGGGAGAAACTGAAATCGCGCACAAAAGCAAAGGTCAAAGACATCGCCCGCGATCTGATCGCCCTCTACGCCCGCCGCCGCACCACACCCGGTTTTGCCTTTTCGCCGGATGGATACCTGCAAAATGAGTTGGAGGTGAGCTTTATGTATGAGGACACGCCCGACCAGTTCAAGGCGTCGGAGGCCACCAAGGCAGATATGCAGCGGCCCTATCCGATGGACCGACTGGTGTGCGGCGATGTGGGCTTCGGCAAAACTGAAATTGCCATCCGTGCCGCCTTTAAGGCTGCGTGCGATGGAAAGCAGGTGGCCGTGCTCGTGCCCACTACCATTTTAGCTCTGCAACATTACAAGACATTCTCGCGTCGACTAGCTGAATTTCCTGTGTCGGTCGATTACCTTAACCGCTTCCGCAGCGCCCGCGCGGAGAAGGAAGTGCTGCAAAAGGTGAAGGAAGGCAAAATCGATATTCTCATCGGCACCCACAAGCTCGTTTCAAAAAGCCTGGCGTTCAAGGACCTCGGCCTGTTGGTAATCGACGAGGAACAAAAATTCGGGGTAGGCGTGAAGGAGAAGCTGCGGCAGCTGCGGGTACACGTTGACACCCTGACACTCACGGCCACGCCCATTCCGCGCACACTCCAATTTTCACTCATGGGCGCGCGCGACCTCAGTGTGATCCACACGCCTCCGGTGAACAGGCAGCCGGTACACACCGAACGTATTCCGTTCGATGAGGAGCGAATCCGAGAGGCTCTGTTATTTGAAGTAGGCCGGGGCGGACAAGTGTTTTTCGTGCACAACAGGGTTCAGCAAATCGGCGAGATGGCCGGTCTGGTGACACGGTTGTGTCCGGGCCTCCGGGTGGGCATTGGTCACGGTCAGATGGAGGGCGAAGCGCTGGAAAAGGTCTTGCTGGAGTTTATTGAAGGGCATTACGATGTTCTGGTGGCCACCAACATCATTGAGTCGGGCCTCGACATTCCCAACGCCAATACGATTTTCATAAATGGTGCCCACCACTTTGGCCTCAGCGATCTCCACCAGATGCGCGGGCGGGTGGGCCGTTCCAACACCAAGGCGTTTTGCTATCTGATCGCCCCAGCGTCGGGTTTACTAACCACTGAAGCGGCGCGCCGGCTCAAGGCGATGGAGGATTTCTCAGATCTGGGCAGTGGTTTCCTGATTTCGCTGCGCGACCTCGACATACGCGGAGCCGGAAACATTCTGGGCGCAGAGCAAAGCGGTTTTATTTCGGAGATTGGCTTTGATATGTACCAGAAAATCCTCGACGACGCCTTGCGCGAACTTAAGGAAGACGAGTGGAGAGATGCGGAATTTGAGGATGCGGACGTCACGGGGGGTTCTGGGGGCGATCCCGGTGTTGCGGACGTGCAATCGGGTGATGCAAATGCCGGGGACAAAGGGTACAGTACGCGTAATGAAGGTGGGGTCTCGGTAGGTTCAGGTGGCGGAGGGTTTGCGGAAGGTTCAGGTGGCGAGAGTGGCTCCTCCGGCAGCCGTGACTGGTCGCGCGAGGTGCAGCTCGACACGGATGTGCATGCTTTGTTGCCCGACAACTATGTTCGCTCCACCAGCGAGCGCCTGAGTCTGTATATGCAACTCGACAACCTGGAAACGGAGGAGGGTCTGCAGCAGTTTCGCCTCGATTTGGAAGACCGATTCGGGCCCCTGCCCCCATCGGGTGAAACGCTGTTTGACCTCATGCGCCTGCGCCACGCCGGTCGCCGCTTGGGTATAGAAAAAATAGTGCTCAAAAAGGGGATACTCAAGTGCTACCTCCTTGATGGCCGACATGAACGGTATTACCAAAGCACAGAATTCGGAAAATTGTTGGCCGTTGTGCAGGTGAGCAACAACAGAATCGCTATGAAGCAACATAAAAATACCGTTTTCCTGGAGGTGGAAGGCATCTCCACGGCGCACGCTGCCCTCAGTATTCTGAAACAATGGCTACAATAGATCACGATTGTCTTCTACATCCCCATTAATCAATATACAGATATAATTCTCCTCTTATCTTTTTTGGCATTTTTCCCTATATCTGTAGGATTACGTTTTTGCCTGGCCCTATTTCATACCTATGAACAAAATTCTTCTAATGGTCGACCAGAGCCTGAATTCGGGCGATTATTTGCAGCACGCATTTCATTTGACCCGCATAAACGACGCGGTGCTTACCGGTTTGTTCATACAAGACGCCACTCTGGCTGATTTCTACACGATTTTGGGAGGGGAACCAGTCTACTACGAGCATATGTTTGATGTGATTAAGGAGATTCTCAGCGAATCAGAGGCTAAATCGGTTGCAAGCATGCGGTATTTTGTGGGTCGCTGAAAGGAGGAAGGGGTGCGCTTTTCTGTTCACTTTCGCAAGGGGGAACCGCTCGACGAAATCGTTCGCGAAAGCCGTACGGCTGATCTGCTTCTTATGGGCTACCACCATTACCACACTTTAGGTGGGGAAAACAACACGACGCTCGTGAAGGACACACTGAAAAAGTCGTTTTGTCCGGTGCTTCTTATGCCGGAAACGGGCTATAATCCGGATCGGGTTTTTTTGTGTTACGACGGGTCTGACAGCAGCCACAAGACGATTGACCGCTTCTATCACCTATTCAAACCTCATTGCCGCATCTGGCCGGTACACTTGGTGTAGGTGAACGAGATGGGTAGCACGGAAAAGAAGGCCGATAAAAGTTTCACGGAACTGATGCTTCTGCGGTTCTCGAATCTGGAATGGCTGACCCTCAAAGGCAAGGCGAGTGAAGAACTTCCCTATTTTTCCTGTCAAAGGGGAAACCGTATGCTGGTGATGGGGGCATATGGAACAGGCGGGGTGAAGGGTTTTCTGAAAGGGAGTAAGGCCGACCATTTACTCGAAACCGGAAATATTCTTGCTTTTATCACCTATTAACACCGGAATCCGAAAATCAAGTCTTACTTGTTCATTTCATAAAATTTTGGTGTTTTAACTTTCCGTGAAATTCATTGCGACGTGAACATCCGCTGATTATCTTATTTTTACGCTGCTCTCTGCTTTGAGTCACCCCATGAAAAAATCGAATTATCCTCGCCGCATTTTGGTTGCTAGCGATTTCAGCGCCGAATCAGACCGCGCCCTCGAACTTGCCGCCACAATCGCCCGTCCGGTGAAGGCTTCGGTGCACTTGTTGCATATACTGGAGGTTCCCTACACCGTGCAGTTGTCGCGCGATAAACTCCGCAGCAGCATGGGGAACACGGCAGATTCGATGCTGAAAAAGCAGTCGAAGGTGTTGAAGTCAATGCTCAAATTGCCCAAAGATTCCATCACCACCGAGATTCGGGAAGGGAAGCCGTTGCAGGAAATCCTGAATGTGGCCTCTTCTGGCTCATTCGATCTTATTTGCATGGGCAATCACATCAGTAGTACCCTCAGCAGGCTGGTTTTCGACAATACCACCTCGGGGGTTATTGACTTGGCCCCCTGTACGGTGTTGACCACCACAGCGTACCGCCCCCAGATTGATCTGGGCCGCATAATGTTGGCCAGCAGTTTTCATGAAGGGGATATGGGCCTGTTGGGTGAGGTCATCGGATTGGCCAGGAACCTGAAAAGCAGGGTCGACGTGGTGCATGTAACCCGTCACCGGCAGTTCGACGCCCAGTTGAAAATGGAAGGGCTGGCCTCATGGGCATCGAAGAAATACGATACCCGTAAGGTAAGCTTTCGCTACATTCATGGCGATGCAGTGGGCGAAGGTCTGGCCAAGGCCGTAGAGTCGCTCGGCTCGGGACTGGTGGTGGTGAGTCGCGAAAGCCGTGGGTTGCTCGACACCCTGTTTGGTTCCGACCTCATTCATGAAATGGTTTACCGCATGGAAATTCCGGTGATGGTCTTCCCCATCTCCCCAGAACCAGCGAAAGTCTGAGGATCATTTATTTTGCCTGCACGGCAAAAACTGCGGGTATTTTGTGGAGGTCGGGCCAGTTCCCCTTCCATTCAGACAAGGTGCGGGTTAAGAGAAGCGGTTGAGGACTCCCAAGTGAGGCGCCTATACACAGGCGGGTGCTGCCCCTCAGGCTGTCTTCAAGAGCCGCCATCATCTGCCGGTTGCGGTATGGTGTTTCGATAAACAACTGGGTGGCGCCGCCCTGCCTTCGACTTTCGTCTTCCAGTCCCTTCAGCGCTTTGGTGCGGGCCGAGGCATCCACCGGAAGGTATCCGTGCATACTGAATTTTTGTCCATCCATCCCCGAGCCCATGAGGGTCAGCAAAAGTGAAGAGGGGCCGGCCACAGGATGCACGGGCACGAAGTGTTTGTGAGCCTCGGCCACCAATTGTGCGCCCGGATCGGCTACGGCCGGACAACCAGCATCTGACATCAGTCCAATATTATGTCCCGCCCGAGCTGGCCCGAGCATGGGCAACACCTCCTCGGGTCGGGTGTGTTCGTTGAGCAGGGAAAATTGCAGGGTATCGATTGGACAGCCCGGATTTAGCGCCCTCAGGAAACGGCGCGCACTGCGTTCGCTTTCGACCACCCAATATGTTAGTTGCAGGGCTAAAGGGGCGAGCATGACAGGAAGGCTTTGGGGGTCAGCCTCCGGGTGAAGGGGGGCGGGCAACAAATAGAGCGTCCCCGGCTTTGGTCCATTGCTCATGGCTTCGGGATTTAATCGCCTTCGGGCGCTTCGGTGGGGGGTGGATCCGTTTTTTCACTGGTAAATTGAACGCGCATCCAGCGATTCATCCGCCTCATCTGCAGATTCAACCATTTTATAGCCAGAGCCATCAGTATGGTGCTAGCGAATGTGAGGGTACCGTATACCACCCCCACCAGAGCCATAGGACCAGATCTGAGCAGGCTTTGTGCCACGTATATGGCGAGCGAGCTGTTTTGCAGGCCCACTTCTGTAGAAATGGTGATTCCGCTACTGCTTCCAAGTCCCATAATGCGGGTTAGCAGGTATCCAACCACCATACTTAATGCGTTGAGCAGGAGCACGGGTTTCACCAGGGTCATTGCGTCCTCAAATGAATGCGTTTCACCCCCGGTATCGAAAAAGATTACGCCCAGGAAGGCCGCCAGAAGCAAAATGGGTAGGATGTAGCGAAGGGGCTGCTCCAGTTTTCGACTGAAAACAGGTCGGAAGCGGCGAATGAATATGCCAACCAATGCCGGGACCACTGTCATCAGAGCGATGTCGCCTACAGTTCGTACGAATGGCAGACTAATCAACACTGAATCGCCTATGTAGCGCTCGAGGGCAAGTCTGGTCAGGTAGGGCATGGTGAAGACCACGAGAAGGCTGTTGATGGTGGTGAGGCTCACCGAAAGGGCCACATTGGCACGCAACAGGTGGTTGACGAGTCCGGAGGAGGCACCGCCGGGACTAGCAGCAATGATCACCAGGCCAACCTTGTATTCGGGTGATATGTTCATCCGGTCGGCCAGTGCAAATGCTATGATCGGGAGCAGGCCCATTTGGGCAAACAGGCCGATCAGTATCGCCTTTGGATACAAAATAATACTACGAAAACTCTGGAGGGTGAGGGACAGACCCACGCCGATCATGATTACCACCAGCGTTGCCGGTAGAAAAACTCCGGAGAATAGTCCCTCGCTCATTCGTTGTTTGTTGATTCGGCGGGTTGGGCCAGGCTGAAGTAAAACTGATTATAACCTTCCCCGGCAAACAGGTTTATTTTTTGTTCCTGCAGCAACTCAAGGATGGCGAGGAATGTAAATATAGCCTCCATTTTATCGCGAAATGCTTCAAAAATCTGCATAAATGCGGTTTTTTTTGTGGTCTCCAGACTGCCGAGTAACCATTTTTTCTTGTCGGCCAGGGAATAGGGCCATGAGGCGATGCGGTGCCTGATTTCTTCCCCGCGTCCTTCAAACCGCTGCATGGCGCGGACAAAGGCTTTAAAGAGGGGGTAGACCCCCACAGGAAGAAGCCCCTGCTCGTTACCAATCTGCTTCTGGAGGGCCAACAGTTCTTCGGCAAGGTTGCCCCGCTGGAGTCGCTGCCGCTGATCGCTTTCGAGTCGTTCTATGGTCGACAGCACTTCCTTGTAGCGTTTGTATTCCAGCAGTTTCTGCACGAGGTCATGCCGGGGGTCGATTTCGTTACCGGCTTCGTCGAGTTCGGGCCGGGGAAGGAGCATCCGCACCTTGATGCGCATAAGGCTCGATGCTACCCAGATGAATTCGGCAGCCAGCGCGATATCGCGCTCCTCCATCTGCCGCACATAGGCCAGAAATTCGTCAGTTATGCGGCCGATTGGGATGTCGTAAATATCAAGCTCATCGCGTTCGATAAAAAACAAGAGCAGGTCGAAGGGGCCTTCGAAGTGCTGTAGCCTGATTTCGTAGCTCATACCGTTTTGCTAGAGGGTTTGTGGATTCTGTGTAGGGGTACTGCAGGGGAAAGGTATGGGTCGTGTATGATTAGGGTAGCGGTGGCGCAGGGATAGTGTATGGCTTTTGTAGGGCTACGACAGCGATGGTGTAGGGGTATTGTCAGTTTCGTGAAAGAGTTTTGTCGACCTACATCATTGCTTAGACACTGAGCCTCCCGCCACAACGGCGGTGAAGGTGTCGGGACGAAGATAAGTGGCCGCGAGCTCTTGTAGTTGCGCCGACTGAACGCTGCGGAGGGTTTCCAGGTAGCGGAGATAGTAGCCGAAATCCAACCCGAACACCTGCACATCTGAGAGCCGATCGGCCGGGGAAAAAGGGCCCTCGAAGGCACTCCTGAGGTTGCCCTCCAGATAGGCCCTTACCGTATTCAGCTCTTCCTCGCCGACCGTTTCGGTGCACAAGCGGTTCATTTCGTGGATGATCTCCTCTCTTGCTTCAAGCTCCACCGATGCGCCGACCTCGGTGGCCACGCTGATCCATCCGCTCTCTACCCGCGAATGCAGTGCCGCCCCCACCCCATAGGTGTAGCCCTTGTCTTCCCGTAGATTTTTCATGAGACGTGATCCGAAGTAGCCTCCGAAGAGGGTGAGCAGCACCTCAAGGGCGGGGTAATCGGGGTGGGTGCGTGCCGGAGCCCTACGACCCAGGCGTATGGAATGCTGAGTGGCGTCGGCTTTCTCGACCCGGTGCCATTCGGGCAGTCCGGTGGGATCGGGTGCCGCATCGAATGTGCGCCTTTGGGGATGTTCTGCGCCTCTGGGCAGCTCAGCGGGACAACTATCCTGTAGTTTGCGCAGGGCTTCACGGGTGTTGCCCCCGGCAACCACCAATCTTAGTCCACCCGCCTGATAAAAACAACGATGGAAGTCAACCAGATCCTCGGTGGAAACCGCAAGCAGGTCGCCCTCACGGGTGCTGTACCCATACGGATGCTGGTCGCCGAACAGCAAACCCATCAACCGGTTGCGTGACAAAACACTTACCTTGTTGAGCGAAACGGCCAGTTCCTGCAGTCGGTTCTTCAGGGTGGTCTGCAGTTCCTGGGCAGGGAAATTGGGTTGGAAGATGAGTTCCCAAACCACGGGGAGGACCGGTTCAAGGTGTTTGCCGAGACTATAAACCCCCACCATGCTGCGGTGAATTCCGCCTTCATGGTGCAGGTAGGCCCCGTAGTAGGCGAGCTTCTCGGCAATCTGCTTGCTGCTGTGCCCCACGCTACCTTCCTGAAGCATCCGGTTGGTGAGTGAGGCCACCAGGGGCTTGGATTCATGCCAGGAACCTACGGGGAATTGCCACTCAATCCGAACCAGATCGTGTCCGCCAGCCTCAATCAGGTCGACCGGCAACAAACCTCCCGACCACTCGATCTGGTGCTGTTCCACCACGGGCCACACCATATCGGCCAACGGCATAGTGCGTGGGGGGCGACTGCGGTCGGGCGCGGTTGCCGCAACAATCTCTTCTTCCTTCATCTTTTCTTCCTTGATGTGTTATTATGTCTTATTATTTTCCTTTTTGAATGCGCTCATCATGTGCCTAATCTAGTGATATTCCTCTATAAAATACCTCTGCCGCCACCGAGTCTTACCCCTTTTTTTAGCTATTATTGACCCAGAAACTTGTCAATCCACGCCTTGAGTTGCCTTTTCTACCAAAGCGTTGCAACTGCATCGCTCGTTCACCATTCACAATATTAAGCCATCCACTAGCGACGATACACCAGTAGGCTGCTCCGGTCTTCGCAAAACACCTCGCCGGCAGCCGACCGGATCGCATCAGGTTCAACGGCCATGTAGCGGGCCACATGTCGGTTGATGCCCTCAACTTCACCAAGCAACGCATTGTAGCACAGATTCAGTGCCACATTGAGTCCCTGAACGTGGCCAAAGTGATATTCCGCCTCAATCTGGTTAATCTGCCGCTGCCATTCCTCGCGTTCCATAGGTTGTGATTTCAATTCATTCAATTCGTTCCACAAAGCCGATGTGGCCGCTTCTATGCTGACCCCCTCGGCTGGGTGACCGCTCAGCACGAGGAGGCCTGGATCGCGCTCACCACTTACATACGCGTTGATTTGTCCGAACACCTGCTTATCGCGCACCAAACGCCTGTAGAGTCTCGCCGAGCGGCCCCGACCGAGTACGTCCGACAACATATCGGCCGCCACATAGCCTTCTTCATCGCGACCACTCATGGGGAAGGCGAGGTACAGCGCATCCGCGGGCAGTGCGGGGTCACACACCTCTTCGTAGCGAGGCGCCTCGGGTATAGGTTCCCTGGGCAAGTTGCGAGGGAGGCGTGCTCCGCATGGGATATCGCCAAACCACCGCTCTACCGACTCAAATATCTGGCTGAACTCGTAGGGCCCGCTCACGGCCAGATAAGCATAGTTGGGACGATAATGACGATAGAAAAATGCCTCCACTTCTGCCAGTTCGGCCTTCTCAATGTGGGCTATCTCCTTGCCGATTGTGGCCCATCGGTAGGGATGGATTCGGTAGGCCAGGGCCCTCAAACGCAGCCAGGCATCACCGAAGGGCTGGTTGAGGTAGCGCTGGTGGTACTCCTCCACTACGACTTGTCGCTGCACCCCGAGACTGCGTTCGCTGAAGTCGAGTTGCAGCATACGGTCACTTTCGAGCCACAGCGCTGTTTCCAATTGAGCGGCAGGAAAGCTGATGTAGTAGTTGGTGAGGTCGCTGGAGGTGAATGCATTGTTCTCAGCGCCCATATTCTGAGCCACCCGATCGTAATCTGGTATGTTGGCCGACCCGCCGAACATCAGGTGTTCGAAGAGGTGGGCAAAGCCGGTGCGTTCGGGCTGCTCATCGCGCGAGCCCACATCGAAAAGCAGATTCACCACGCCCATTCCACTGCGTGAGTCTTGATGGGCAATCACCGTTAGCCCATTCCGGAGCTGTTTCGACTGATATTCGATCATTTTTTTGGCTATGGGAATTTCGGAAACTGCCCAAAATCCGGCTTTCTCTTTTCGAGAAAGGCATTTTTACCCTCTTTGGCTTCTTCGCTTAGGTAGTAGAGTAACGTGGCGTTGCCTGCGAGTTCCTGTATGCCGGCCTGACCGTCGAGTTCGGCGTTGAACCCAGCCTTAAGCATACGCAGGGCGATCGGACTCTTCTCCAGGATTTTGCGGCACCAGTCAACCGTCACCTCCTCCAGCTCAGCCAGTGGCACTACTTTGTTGACCAAACCCATATTGAGGGCTTCCCCCGCGTTGTATTGCTCACAAAGGAACCAGATCTCGCGGGCTTTTTTCTGTCCCACAATCCGGGCCAGATAGGAGGCCCCAAATCCACCGTCAAAGCTTCCCACTTTCGGTCCGGTCTGACCGAAACGAGCGTTGTCTGCGGCTATGCTGAGATCGCAAACCACGTGCAGAACGTGGCCGCCCCCGATGGCCCAGCCGGCTACCATGGCGATTACGGGCTTGGGGATGCGCCGAATCTGCATTTGGAGGTCGAGGACGTTGAGCCGGGGTACCTGATCGTCTCCCACATATCCGCCGTGACCGCGTACACTCTGATCGCCCCCGCTGCAAAATGCAGCACCGCCCTCTCCTGTGAGGATCACCACCCCCACCTTAGGGTCCTGCCGGGCCAGTTCCATCGCTTCACTGAGTTCCTGAACGGTGAGTGGGGTGAAAGCGTTGTGTTTTTGTGGGCGGTTGATGCTGATTCGGGCTATGCCGTCGGCATACTGGAAGAGAATTTCACGGTATTCGCGCTGAGTTTCCCAGGGGAGAGCGGTGCGGATCATATTGGGTTTAAAATGGCTTTTTGATAGGACTGGTAAACAATTTGATTGGCTTTTGGTTCGGTAACGACTTCCACTACCACAGGGCCCCGACCAGCGGGTCGTGTACCGAGTTGCTGCAGCACTATGGTAAGCTCGTGGGCGGTTGATGCCCGGTGGGTGTCGCACCCCCAGGCTCCGGCCAGTGCCTGCAGGTCGATGCAACGGGGTGTTGCAAAGAGGGGTTCGCACTCTGACTGCCGCGAGGGTCCGTCGATCAGCCGAAAAATATCACCTCCCTGGTTGTTGATGACCACGATTCGAAAGTTGTCGGGACGCTCACTGCAACTGAGGGCGTTGAGGTCATACACAAAAGACAGGTCGCCGGTGATCAGCCACACGATACGTTCGGGATTGCTTATCGCGAATCCGAGCGCGGTGCTGTTTACCCCATCGATGCCACTGGTACCCCGGTTTGCATGTAGCCACCACGGACGAATGCTGGCGCCAAGCATTTGCCAGTAACGGATGGGCATGCTGTTGCCGAGGTGAACTGCATCCTGGCTGCTAATGTGCCGGCCTACTTCCTGAATGGCGGCCAGATCGCCAAAGGGCAGGTATTTCATGAAGGGGATCAGTGCGTCTTCTGTTTTTTGTTCCAGAACCCGCCACTGTTCTTGGTAGGTTTCAGTAGATGAATGGGCCGCTGTGCCTTCAATTAGGGTATATTGTGTATGGCCGTGGTTGATTACCTCCTGATTCTGGCTTTTTTTCAGTTGTTGGAGTACTTCTGATTGCGATTCGCTTGCTATACTAACTGTCCGTTTTATGCCCAATTCGTTCTCGGGGGTCTCACCAATTGTCTGGCTTGTGTCTACTATTGGCCTGCTCGTGTCACCGTCTGTCCGGCTTGTGTCAGTGTCTTTTTGGCTTGAGAATCCGCCTGTCCTTCTATTGTCACCGTCTGTCCGGCTTGTGTCAGTGTCTTTTTGGCTTGAGAATCCGCCTGTCCTTCTATTGTCACCGGACATATGGCTTGTGTCACTTCCAGGTTGGCTTCTGAAACCGCTTGTCATGCTAGTGTAACTGTGGATTTGCAACGTGTCACTTACGGTTCTTAGAGCTTCAAATGGCGTTATTCTGAAGACTACCGGGGGGTTGTGGTAGGGATCGGCCCCCAACCCGATTGGGTCGAGCCGAAAGTGTCGGGGCCGACCCGCGCTTGTGGGCATTTTATCGTCTGCTTCGGCCTGACGGCGTAGCCAGTTGCGGGTGCACTTCCCCACGATTTGTAGTCCCCAGCTGATGATCACATCAGGGCGTAGCCTTCGGGTTTCTGCGGTATCTCTGGCCAGCAGATCTTCATGCCGAACTATCAGTCCCGGGGTATCGCCCGTGTTCCGTCCTTCCGAATCGGATAGCTTGATTCCATGCAGGAGGTTGCTCACGGATTCCGACAAAACTACCACTCTGCTATCGCGCAGCCAATGCCGAACTTCGGCATCGAGCATGGCATCCGGCGCTGTTTGTCCCGGCACCAGCAAGATCCTCCGCGCATGGCGCAGAGTTTCCCGAAAGATCAGCATTAACGCCATCTCGTTACCTTGCTTGTTCAATTCCTCCCGTGCATCGGTTGCCGAAGACGATAACGCCGATTCATCGCTTGGTTTATCCATTCCCTCCTGCGCATCGGTTGCCGAAGACGATAACGCCGATTCATCGCTTCGTTTATCCATTCCCTCCCGTGCATCGGTTGCCGAAGACAATAGCGCTGATTCGTTGCCCTGTGCCCCTACAAATCCAACTGTGCGTTCATCCGGAACAATGCGATCGTTTTGGTCGACTTGCGTATGCAAGGGTTCAAATAGGATTGATGTACGTGGGGTGGAGTCCGCGACTGGATCCGGGTCGGCCGTTAGAGGATGATTTTCTATTTCTTCACTGTCAAATAGGGTCAATTCAATGGGCTTCATTCGGCCGCTGCTGTGCGCGAAACCATCGGATAGTCGGTCATCGACAGCCCCCGCTGGGGGAAAGGGGGGCAGTTCGTAGAGGGGTTCATGCAGGGGAACGTTGAGGTGCGCAGGCCCCTGCTGCTGCAGCATGACCGTCCACGTATGGTGCATTATAGTCAGGCTGCGTTTGCAGTCTATTTTCGTGCTTCCGTGTTCGGGTAGCGTGCCTGAAAACACGGTGTGGGACTCAAATACTTTACCCTGGCGGATGGTTTGTCCGTCGAGCTGGTCGATGCTGATCGCAGGCCGGTCGGCCGACAAGACCAACAGGGGCAGACGCAAATAGAAGGCCTCGGCCACGGCGGGCCCCATGTTCAACAAGGCGGTGCCTGAAGTGCACACCAGAGCCACGGCGGTTCTGCCGCGGGTCGACAGTGCTTGTCCGACTGCCACATAAGCTGCCGACCGCTCGTCTATGACCGTGCACAACTGGAAATTTCCGTGCCGCGCGAAGGCCAAAGTGAGGGGGGCGGAGCGTGAGCCGGGACAAACCACCACGTTTCGGAGGCCCAATCGGTAGAGCCCATCCACCAAATCAATGATGTGCTGTTTGTCGGAGTACAATTTTCTGCCCATATTGATGGTCTTTCCGGGTATCGCTCTCAGGATATTCAAATTGATCAAACAGGCAATGTGTCCTTTGGGTTTTCCGATTGCAGATGCTGCAGGAGGGTCTTTGACTTATGGACCGTTTCCGCCCACTCGCTGTGTGGCTCGGAACCACCCAAAATCCCGCATCCCATATGCAGATGGGCATATTGACCGCGCAGCTGAAGGGTACGCAGGTTCACAAACAGCCGGGCTTCATCGGGCGACTCGACAGGGCCCAAAAATCCGCCGTACAGCTGACGTGAACCCCGCTCGATTTCAGCCATAACACTCAGCGATGCGTCTTTTGGCCACCCGCCCACTGCGGGTGTGGGATGCAGCTGACCCACGAGCTCATCGAGGGGCAGATCACTCTCGCCCTCAAGCAGAGTACAGAGATGCTGAACAGGCCCGGCGCGCAGACTTTTGCGATCGCTTCTGCGGAAGTTACGGATGCGGGTCGACCAGTTGTGCGCGATAAAGTCGTCGACCACCTGCTGTTCGCGGATCTCCTTTTCGCCCCATTGCTCAGAACTGCCATATGCCGGCAGGGTGCCAGCCAGCGCCATACTGCGCAACCGCCTCAGCGGATGGATTTCGGGGGATGCGGAGTCGCCACCGCCGCCCGGCACCATCTCGAGTAAGAGTTCGGGGGTGGCCCCGATCCACAGCCCCCAATCGGGGTGCAGCACCAAGTTCACAAACGCCTGGGGATAGTCGCCGCACAACCGCCTCACAAAATTCACCGGATGCAGATGCTTCGGCCAGGGGTGCGATTCGCTTCGGGCCAGCACGACCTTTCCGATGCGGCCCGTCGCAATCTCATGGAGAGCGGCATTGACCCGCTCTTCAAATTCAGATTGACTCACCTCATTCAACACCACGTCTATCGATCCCGCGGGGAATCCATCGGGTAAGCCGTTCAGCCCCTGTTTCGATGCACCGGGCCGTAGTCCACCCAAATACCCCTCCCATTCTGCTTCCAGCAAAACATCCTGTTGCGCTTGCGATTCACCGGATTCTGAATTATCCAAATGCCCGTGCGTTTCAATGGTATGTAAATTGTCCAATTGCGGCTGACCCGCTCTGGGCTCTGGAGCATTTAGTTGCTCAATGGATTTGAGTTTCTCGGCTTGTGTTTGATTCGATTTCCCTTCCATCGGGCCGTCCGTCGCTCGGCTCAAGGACTGTAAGGCTGAAAATAGCGGATCAGGCAGGGTTTTCCATTCGTCGCTCAGACCATCGAAACCAGTAAAACTGAAATCACGCGCAATCCAATGAGCCGGAGAGGTGGGAAAGGAAAACGGAGCCAGCACAAAACCAAGGCTTGGCTGTTTGTTCCATAATGTGGGGGTTGGGGTGGCCGGAAGCGACCATCGGATGGTTTGGGCATCGGGCAAGCGGTAACCCACTAGGGTCCAACCAGTCTGCAAGGCCGCGTCGAAGAGGTGGTGCACGGAGTAATCCCCCGCCGGGTTGCTCATCCGATCAACCAGGTTTGGGAATGAGGATAGCGGTGAACCGACATATACAGTTCATTTGTCCATGTTCGTCATATAGTCGGATGTCCCACACATGGGTCTGCTTTCCGCGGTGCACCAATTGGGCCTTGCAGATGACGTCGCCCCCATGCACCGTGCGCACGTGGTTGGCATTGATCTCCAGACCCACGGCAACATAGTCCTCAGGCGCGAGGATGTTCGATCCAATACTGCCCAGGGTTTCGGCAAGAGCCACTGAAGCCCCACCATGAAGAATACCGAAGGGCTGTTTCGTGCGTTCATCGACTGGCATGCTTCCCTCCACATAGCCCTCCTCGATTTTAATCAGGCGAAAGCCCAATCGACTGCTTAGGCCCTGCCGATCATTCTGGTTGTAGAGCTGCATCCACTCCTCTATCCGTTCTTCTGTGTTTTCCATGGTCGGTTTGGGTGGGGTCGTCACATCAAATCGCCCCGGTTTAATGTGGTGGGTGATGGCGGATTCGAACCGTCGACCCCTACCCTGTCAAGGTAGTGCTCTGAACCAACTGAGCTAATCACCCCAAAATGCAAAAATACGGAAAAAGGGTGACTAGTGGGCGAAACAATAACCTGGAAAATGGCCCCAGGTCGACCGCAGCTATTCATGTTCAGAGAAATGGCTCCAGGTCGACCGCAACTACTGCGGGGTGAACGAAGCATTCACATCGCCTGTGGCGATCGACTGAAGGTTCACCGTGGTGGTTTGTCCGGCCACGAGCGTCACAGACTGGGGCGCAGAGAAGACCCACGGCCCACGGGCGAAACTGCTTTGGAGCAGGGAGGCGTAGCGTTGAATCTGCAGGGCATCCGTACCATTCGTTTGACCGCTGTTGTTTACATCGCTGGCCACTAGAGGGAGTCCCGTCAGCAGGGCAACCAGCGAACCGTGCCTTGAGGCCTGCAAAGCATCGCTCGCGTTGATGCTGGCAGGAACCGGCATTCCGGTGGTGGTGATTGCATCAATCGTGTAGGTACCCGGCGGTAGGGTGAAAGAAAATTGGCCCTGTGTGTTGGTGAGGGTACTATCGACCCGAACGGAACCCTGCATGGCACGCACCCGAACCCCACGAACGGGCGACTGGGAGGTATTGACGTAACGCACCGATCCGCTTACAGTGGCATTCGGTGCGGTGAGTCCACTCACCCCACTCACAATCAGACTAAAAGCCTGCGGAGCCGTGATCGAGCCCTTGTGGGTTACCCGAACAGTATACATACCCGCCTGTGGGAGTCCGTCGAGCAACACCTGCTCCACATTATCTCGGATGTTGTCGGCACGAGTCGCAGGCGACTGGGGTGATTGCAGGTTGAGCACCCACGGAAGAAAGGTGCTGTTGTCGGATGAACGCACTATTCGTACGTCCAGGTCACGCACCAAACGAGGCGATGTCTGGTTCAGAACTGCGGTGTTGGGTGTTCCGGCCGGATCCGTCCAGCACAAAGTGGCCTTAAGCGGCAGGGTACTGTCGTTGTAGAACGAAAAAGTATAGGTAGCCCCATTGCTCAACGACTGCTGGAGGATCCGATGAGAAGAAGCGGCTTCTGAAATGACCCCTGCCGCACGGGCCGTGTTCATAAGTCCCCACCCAAAGGTGTAATCGGGGCCTGCACCCGGACCAACTTCATCGGCCGTGTGGACAATCAGTCCCCTCAGGGTGGCCGAACGCATCACCTGGTTGGAGTTGAGGGCTTTGTAGTGCTGCTGCAGCAGGATGGCGGATCCCGAGGCCATAGGTGAGGCCATACTAGTGCCGTTGTAGGTGTCGTAGCTGGTGTTGGAAGCAGCGGTCGACGAGTAGACCCCCACGCCTTTGGTCACCACATCCGGCTTGATCCGCCCATCGTCGGTGGGTCCCCAGCTGTGGAAACTGCTCCCCACAACCAACGCGGCCGAGGTATAGCCCCCTGCCAGACCTTCAACTGCCCCCACGCTCAGAACATTTTTGGATACGCTGGCGTGCGACAAGCAGTCGTAGCCAGTACTGCCGCCCCCTCTTTGGCGGGTTGTCGTACTACTGGTCCAGCTGCCGGTCCATTCATAGTGGGTGGTCCCGGGTGCTGGCCCGTATCCGCGCGAGTTGCCAGCCGATTTCACGATTAAGTAGTTGGGGGCATTGAAGGCCACCTGGTCCCAGTCCGCTGATTCCTCCGAATAACGACCAAAGTTGTAATCAATTGTATCGCCAGGCGCACCATACCAGTACCAGGCATCGCTTCCGAAGTCACCATAATCACCCCACGCCCAACCGGTGACGAGCCCGTAGGAGTGGTTGGACACCAGGAGTCCCCCTGCGCCCTCCGATGCCATCTCCGCTACATCATCGGTCCAGTCGAAGCTCCGTAGACTGGCCGAAGACGCCATTCCCCTGGCGGTCGACTGCCCCGTACCCGACCCCACCATAGTTCCACCCACGTGGGTGGCGTGGTCACTATTGGTGGTGGTGCCATCAAGTATGCTTGCACGTCCGCCGAAAGCTTGGTGACCCGTGCGCACGGCCTTGCTGTCCCAAATACCCAAGGTCATACCCTGACCGTTGAGCTGCAATCCGCTGCTGCCGCCTGTCCACACCCGATTGGTCCCGATGGTTTGTGCCCCGTTCAGGTTATGGGTGATTCGGTACACCGGCGGCAAGATGCCGTTCATCTGCTTGAATTCCGCATAAGTTGAGCCAGTCAGCACTTCCCGTTTCAATCGCAAACCGGATGGGATGCTTGTTTGGGCCATGACCGTGTTGAACAGCAACAACAGAGAGAAAAGGGTGGGGTATTTCATGGCGCATTGACTAAATATTGGAACGAATCGGATTAAAACTAAAATATATGCCTCGACTATGGGGCAGGGGGGGGTATGTAGCTTCGGTTCACATCCCCGGCGGCCTGAGCCGTGATGTTTCTGAGCAGGGAATTACCCGCGATCAGGTTCAAGGACATTGGGAGTGCCCAAACCCAATTACCAATGCTGAAGCTGGCGTTTACCCCCGAAAAACGGCGTGAAATCTGAAGGGCATCCGTGGAGTTGATGACACCCGAGCCGTTCACATCGGCCGCGGTGAGCGATAGGCCGGTGAGGCTGTCTAGGGTCGCGAAGTGGCGGGAGACCTGTAGCGCATCTGTGGCATTCACTCCACCCCATACAGCGGATGAGGTGGCCGTAAATGTGGTGAAGCCGGGGGGTATGCCGGCCAGAGTGTACTGACCGTTGCTACCGGCCGTGGACTGGGCTACCATTTCTCCATCCTGCCAGGTGCTCACAACCGTGCCAGCCATCGGTGTTTGAGCCGTGTTGTTGTAGTTGATCTGACCGGAAACCATTGCCGAACCCACACAACTGCAGGCCAACCGGGCCGGAATGCTGGCCGATGTGGTCGGCGCCATATAAGTTGCCTTCACCCAGCATTTTTGTCCGGGATGTTGAGCGGTCGCGTTGCGAATCCGGATGTTGTACCATCCATCAGCCACAGGTACATAGTTCACCACCAAAGTGCCACTACCAGTGAGCGAGTCAACAATCTGGCATTGCCCGTCGAGGAGCATGATTTTCATGGCATACTGGGGAGATCCAGCGTACAATTCGAGCGTTATTGTGTCACCCGACTTCGCAAAAATGCGGCCTACCGATCTGCAGAACAAACTATTGTCGGGCGTTCTCCCTCCTTGCTGCAGGCTCAGCACATGACTGTCGCCCAAATCATTGTCCATTTCCCATTCCTGAGATACCCGCCGTGCATTCCTAACATAATTAGCAGAGATTCCGGTCGGTGCCCACACGCCATAACCGCGGCGACCGGAAGGAGCGGTTCCGTTGCAGGGCGGAATCATAAGATCCACTTTTCCCCCGCCGTATACGGTACTTGTAGTGGTTACCGCCCCGGAATAATCAGCCAATACCGTTCCATCGGGCCAATTGGTCTGCACTGCGGTGAGGTTCTGCCAGGTACTCCACTGATCGTTGACCGCAATCAAGGCCTTTCCGCTCCGCTCGATCACGAGGGCATCGGCGGCCTGCCAACGCACATTGTAGGCGCCTTCCTTAAAACGAAGGTTTTGGTGGCACCAAATAAGGTTGGCGATGTCGCTGCGCACGGGCAGGGTCGATGCCACCTTCGGGTTGTGGTTGTAGCGGTTTCCGTTGTAGCCTATATTGAATAAGTCCTCGAAAAACACCTGTGGACTCCCGTCAACGGCCATGATGATGGCGTAGACAACCGATAAACGTCCGTCGTTGGGTTCGATGTGTGTGCCCAGCTGCTGTCCGGTGTTCCAACCAGTATAGTTTCCCGAGGCGTTCAGTTGCGGTCGAAATGTATCGTGGTTGTTCACAAACGGCACCGTTCTCTGCCGGTTGCTCTGCTGATAGCCCGGTACGCTACCCAAATTGAAACCGCCCCCACCCTGTACGACACCGATCAGCGCATTCCGGAGCGCGAAATCGAATGTGCCCGAACGGTTTTGCACCGAATTCACCCAATTGTCGAGATCCGAGGCCCCGCCAACCCATTCCCCCACTGCGTACATGCTGTTGGAACCGCTGGCCCAACCCGCATTGTTCTGCAGATTCCACAGAATGTCCTCGGTCACAGCCGAAGGAAAATGCTTCACGGCATCGAGGCGAACGCCATCCCAACCCATCTGTTTTTTGTACCATATCATCCAGCTGCGCATCTCATTGCGCATATAGGAGGTGGATTGCGTTGGATTAAAGGTTGCATTGCTGCTTTGGCCGAAACCATTCGACTCAAAACTGATGTCGGGACCCCAATAGGGTGAGTTGATGTCGTTGGTGCAACAAGCATTGCCTGGATTGGGGTAGAAATTCTGCCAGTTTTTGGAAAACCGTCCGTTTCGATTTAGGTAATTCGCCGCACTTTCATCTGTTGCGGGACGGGTGAAGCTGACGTACCGAAAATTCTTATAGCGATTCGTGGCCCCGTCATCCAAGGCCGCCGGATCCTGTCCACCTGCGCCTGTGTTACTCCCTGCACTTGCCACATGGTTAAGAACGATGTCCTGGATCACATCCAATCCGTTGGCCTTCATCATAGCCACCATCCGCAAAACCTCATCTTTGTCGCCTACCCGGGTTTTCAGTGCCCCCTTCTGGTATTTGTCGCCCAAGTCATAGTGGTCGAAGGGCGCATAGCCGACCGAGTTCGTGCTGGAATTCTTCATTGTCACAGGCACCCAGACCGCATCGATTCCCAACTCATTCAGTCGGGGTGCCAGATCTGCAAGGTAGGACGACCAGGCATTGGGGTACAAGCTGTTCCAGTAGTCCCACCAAAACCCCTGCAACACCACCTGCCGACTCGGCGGATTCAGCGCCTGTGCAGTGACACTTGGGCCGAACAACAGCAGGCCGCCGACCAATATCCCGTTGATACAAAGTGTCACAATACGCTTCATCGAAAATAATGTCTCAAGGCAAAGATTCAAATGAATTATTTCTTTTGCTGTTATTATATATCATGTACGAAATATTTATTCTATGATTGAACAACCCGGAAGAGTTGCCAAATAACAAAATTCCGGCATTTTGGTTTGGAACGTTCACCACCGTTCGCAGGTTTAGGGACGGAAAATAACTGCCGTTCACATCTCCATAACACAATACGCCCAGTGAAAGGGTGTCACGGGTTCCGCTGCCGCCAAGGCTGATGGTATCCACAGCCAGAGCCCAATCCCCAACGCTGAAATTGCTCGTAATGACCGCGAAGCGCCGCGATATGTTCAAGGCATCCGTCGAGTTCAACAACCCACTTCCATTCACATCCGCAGCCTTGTAGTTGAGTCCCGTAAGCACCAGCAGATTGGTGAAATGCCGCGAAACCAGCAGTGCATCCGTGGCATTCACCCCCCCCCATGGTTTGGAGGTTTGTATGCTTAAGGTGTAGAGGCCAGGGTCGGTCTGGGGGATGTCGAACTCACCGGTCGACTGCACCGCCGCAGTGTACCTCAATTGTTGTCCCTGCCACAACTGAAGCGTAGTATTGGTCATCGGCGTCTGCCCTGAATTGAGATACCGGACTTGTCCACCCAATCCCCCGCACGTCTGTGCGGTAAACGAGCCGGCTGTTAGGACGGGACAAGCATACACGTTGCCAACACTGTCGGCGAGTTCGGTAAGTGACGGCACCCAGGCAATTTGCCCAGTACCAACGGAACGCACCCTAAATCGCAACTGGAACAGAACCGTAGTCGGCGCCGCGGGTATAAACGAAGCGACGTTGTACCATGCGAGATAAAATCTGTTTTGATTGTTGTTGGTGATCAAAGTGGCTCCCTGAAGCTGTGGTTGCACATCTTGTATCGAGAGATACGACAGTCGGGCGGTGTCGTACTGCAGTACCATCGATAAAGCACCAAAGTGGCTCACGTTCGAAACAAGTACCGGCACCAGCACGTCTGACTGCGCGCAAAATGCCGGCATATTGAGGATCAAACTCGGGGGCGCAATTGGCATCACTACATATACACTATCTGTGACCCTGCAAGCACCTTGAGCGAGGGCACAGACATACCAACCCGTACCGGTAACCTGAACGACCCGGGTCGAATCGCCCGTACTCCACATATAGGTATAGGGGCCAACGGGGGCCGACAGGCTAAAACAACTCCCAGTTGGTCGAAGGGTATCTACAGCGAAGACTACCGGATTGATGACCGTTGCCGCAACCTGTCCGTTTCCAAAAAGCACGGACATAACATCCCCAGCACTATTGGCCAATTCACAGCCACTTTGACTGGTATCCAATTGTAGGTTTGCGCTGCCCATTACCCGAAAGCGGTAGTACACCAGCGGTCCCTGAGGAAGGGTGATGGGAGCCACAGAAAACCACGCTAAATAGACGGCTTGTCCACCCACCGGGGCATTAATGATGAGATTTGAAGTGTTCAATCCGGGTAACACATCCTGAAAATCGATAAACTGCAGTTGCTGGCCCGGAAAGCGGAGGGTGAGCGACACGGCCGATACGTCCGCTATGGCCACTGATGCGTTGACCGGCACGCGTATTGTGTCACCCAAACAAGCCACAAGGTTTCCTGCACTGATTTGGGGGAAATTTCCCGTCACAGTGAGGGTAGCGGTACTACTAAAGGTCGTTTGACCACACCGATTGACAGCCCTCAACCGATAGACCACACCATTCAGGCTGAGGGGGGCTCCTGTGATGCTAAGTTGTGGTGTTGCCACACCCTGATAAATTGTGCCGTTCTGCAGGTCGACCCAGCCGGAACCCGACGACCGCTGCCAGCGGTACACATCGGCTCTTAAGGCCTGGGCTGCAATACTCGTGGAGCCCCAGATGGGAATCGCGACAGCAGTAGGCGGCTGTAGAGTGAAGGTTGGGATCTGCAAAAGGGTGACGCCTCCGTTGGTATAGGCCACTTGTGGAATCACATCGCCTGCACCATCTGCAATTTCGCAAACGAATGTATTGAATACCAGACTTCCTGGTGCTATTAACACAAATTTCAGCTGCATAAGGGTCGATCCGGCCTGAAGCGTTGTGGGCTGTATGTTCCACCAAGCTATATACAGGGATCCCCCGGGCGCCGGTGCGTTGTCTATGGTTTGTCCCGCCCCTGGCAAAATATTGTTTTCCAACCCCACATACCGCAATCCCGCAGCGGGATAATCGATCTGCAATGAGATGGCTGCAATGTTACCTGCGGTCGTCAGGGCTTGAAGGGGCATCCGAACCGTATCGCCGACGCAGGCCTGCATTTGTCCGAGTCCGAGCGAAACCGCCTGAGCACTGTATTTCCCGAAAATAATGCACAACAATACCAGGAATACTTTGCTTACCGCTCTTAAAGACGGCATTCTGAAAGACGGCATTCTGAAAGACGGCATAAAATAAATTTCAGTCTGAAAATACAAAAATAAGGGAAAAAAGAGGTGCAAACCGCCTGCAAACGCAAAAATCGCAAGCATGTCTCTGCAAACATTTTTTCTATATTTGCACTCCTAGGGCGCATAGCTCAGCCGGTTCAGAGCATCTGCCTTACAAGCAGAGGGTCCGCGGTTCGAATCCGTGTGCGCCCACTTAATAATCAGGGAGTTACCAATCTAATTTGGTAGCTCCTTTTTTTATGTGCATACAATTTGCATACAGAAGGCGTCAAAACCTCAATCGCCTTAATTTGGGCGAAGAGGAGTGATGGCTCGGATGCCACTCGTCCTTTGGCTTTAGCTGGCTCGAAGGAACCCCCACCCACTCCCACCGCACAAACGCGAAAAAGTCAAAATTCAAGGTTCAATCCCTGACGCTGCGAACCGAAAAATCATAACGGTGGGAGTTGAAGTAGCGGTACACATTCGCAGGGTCGTTGCTCAAGGTGCGGTTCCAGGCAGTGCCCGACCCAGCATCCGAAGAACTCCACCAGTACCCGTTGCTGCCCAAATCGTTGAACCCGCCACCAGAGTAGCGGTGCCACCAGGCAGACCCGTGAAGCCGCTCGAGTTCGTGGCTCCTGTGTTCGGGGAAGTCCAGCCTCCCGAAGTGGGTTGCGTGGCTGTGCTCTTCATCTTGCCCCCTGCTACACTACTAGACCAAACAATTCCCACAAACCGTGTCAGCATTCGGGTCATGATACTTAACTAATCTATTCCACTCCGCATCTGATGGTACATGCCAGCCCGTAGGACATAGTCCCCTTGAATCAGTTGCCGAATACCAATTGTAGAGCTTGCCGTAGAGAGCGTCGTTTGCTGCATCGTTGTTGTAAATGGCATACGCCCCTGATGTGGCGGAACCCCATTGTGCATCTGATAGTCCCGTGGGAATATTGTTGCCATTCCTATAATTAGTCACCTTTAAGTTACTCTGGGTCCAACACTGTGTGGCAATCTTTACTGTGTTGTAGCTGTTGCCGTCCACATCCATTATTGTTTTTCCGCAACTCATTATGGTTAGCTCCGCGTACAAATCACACTCGAACTACCCCACATCCTTGAGCGTCCCCCAACCTATTGCTTTGCAACACCTACCCTTTCAATTTCCGGCGCGCATCGCACGCTTTATGGGAGAACGCGCGGGAATCATACCCGACAAGCGCTGGGTGGAGATGCGACAGAAGGACTTGAACCGATTGGCAGCGCTGCTGTCAGACGACACCTACGAGGCCAAAGGCAAGACCACCTTCAAAGAGGAATTTGTGACGGCAGGAGGGGGGTACATCTTGGCAACGTGGATCTCACCGATATGCAAAGCAAGTGTCTGGCAGGACTTTACTTTGCAGGTGAGGTACTCGACATCGACGGGGTGACCGGGGGCTTTAACTTTCAGTCGGCCTGGAGCACCGGATGGATCGCCGCGCAGGGGATGTCATCATTTCCCCAATCTTCAAATTTTGACCCAGCGGCGGCGGAGCACGCAGTCGGGGAGGTTGACTTCCAGCATATAGGTGCCTGGCGACAAATGTCGGACATCGATGCCCTCATCACCTGGGCTCATCAGTCCACCGCCCACGCTACGCCCGCCTGAGTCCAGAATGCGCCACAGGCCAGAGCGTTCGAAGTAATGGCCGAGGTCGACCCGCAACACATCTCTACACGGATTAGGGTATACCTTTATGTCATCGGCATGCCCCTCCGCCGCGATACCCGTACCCTGTCCGCACTGAATAAAGGTGTAGCTGAGGATGCCCAAAAGCGTTTGCAGGAAATTGGGGCAAATCTCCGGGGCACCGGAAACGCAGTAATCTCCTGTACTAGTCACCAACAACGTATCGTCGTTCGCCCCCGGAATGGGCTGTCCGTTGAGCGTCCACTGTATGGAGGTGGTGTATGGGGGGCGCAGGATCAGGATCAGCGTATCGCGCCCCAGACAAAGTGTGTCGCGCAGACCGATTGTCTGCACAACGGGCATTAAAAACAACCAGCCGTCGACCAGCACCGGGGGCGAGAGTTCATCGCAGCCGTTGAGCCGGGCGCGGACGGTGAACTGGCTCCCGGCATCGACCGGACCCACCACCCGATACCGCAGGGTATCGCCCGGCAGGAGCTGCCCATCGCGAAACCACTGGTAGGCATCATAGACCTGCGTCCACAGGGTATCGCTGGAGGCGGGACACAGCACCAAATTGGCAGGGGTGATCGTGGGGTTATGTGGACATTGGGCGCATACAGCCGACATGGGTCCCAAGAAGGTAAATAAAATCAATACGATTCTTTTCATTTGAAGGGTGATTTGAATTCTGAGGACAATCATAATCTCAAAAATACCAAGATCGGTTTTTTAATTTTTATTTAACGGGCCTGCGTTTATTTTTGTAAAGGTTTTATTAATCCGTTTCCTATGTACTACCCATCTCTTTCCCCACGTACGTCAGTCAACCGAGCCCTCGCTCTGTTGTTTTTTACCCTGTTTGGCCTAACGGCATCGGCTCAAAACATCGTGGTGCGTGGACAAGTGCTCTTCAACCAGCTGCCGACCGCGGGTATTCCGGTTGTGGTGGTCATCACAGGTGGGGTTACGGCAACCACCATCACCGACTCCATGGGCAACTATTCCATGTCGGTTGCAAGACCCGTCATTTCTCAGGGAACCGTCAGCGCCACTGCTACTTGTCCGACCGGCGCTCCGGTAACCACGTCTGTCCCTTTCAACCCGGTGAGCCAGATTTACACCTTAAATATCGGATGCGGCACGGGTGGTAGTATGCAGTCCATTGTTTTGTACGGGAGTTTGCTCGACACCAACGGCACCAATGTAGCAGGTCTGACTGTGCAGTTTTTCCTGGGCGGGCCGTCAAACCTGTTGTTGGGCAGCACCACTACCCTGAACGGGGGATGGTTTGCAGACACCCTTATGGTGCCCACCGTGGCCGGGGGCGCAAGCATTGTAGCCAGCGGCCCTTGTCTGTTGGCTGGAGGAGTTGCCCGTGATACGATGCCCTACACCTCTTCGACCACTTCGCTTCAATTCGCACTACAGTGCACCCCACCCAACAGCGGTGGCGGCGGATCAGTCCAGGTACTCAACGTTACGGGGACTTTAATCGGCCCGGCTGGAGCGGGATTATCCGGACAAGCCGTACTGTTTCAGAATGCTCTAAATGGCTCCTTCGTGGGTAGTACGGTGACCCAGACGGGTGGCTTTTTCGCAGATACGCTCACACTTCCCCTGAACCCAGCCGGGATGGGCATGCTCATCGCCATCGCCCAATGCGGCAACGGCATGGTGACGCGCGATACGGTTAGCTTTTCCGCTACGGCGACTTCGGTCAACTTTCAATTGAACTGCTCCAACACTGGGGGAGGAACCCGAACCGTGACGGTTTCCGGTGTTGTGAGCAGCAATGTGGGCGTACCGATGAGTAATATTCTTGTGCAGGTAGTGCTTGGCAGTGGCGCGGCACTAACCGACTTCACAGATAGTAGTGGCTTTTATTCGGTGACGGGCACATTCATATCCCCCAATGCCGCGATTGTTGTCACGGCCCAATGTCCATCAGGTCCCATAGTAGGCAACGCCACTTTTTCGCACAATGTGCAGCAGTACGTGGTGAATCTGACCTGCGGTACGGGTGGGGGTGGGGGAACGCCACAGGTCTATAACCTACAGGGAACTCTGACCGATACCAACGGAAATGGTCTAGCTGGCGTTCAGGTTCGGATTTTCCGTCCCGGACAAACACTGCCGCTGAGAACGCTTACTACCGGAGCTGGTGGATTTTTCAGCGACACCCTCAGTCTCACCCCCTCTTCAACGCTCACTTATCTGGTGGCCTCTGCATCCTGTAGTAACGGCACCGCAGCGCGCGATACGGCTAGTCTATTGCCAACAACCCAGACCATTGTATTCCAGTTGTCGTGCGGGGGCAGCAGTGGCGCCCGTCTCAATGGTATGGTCATGGGATATCAATCACGCGGAGGAGGCATCCCCGATACGCTGGAGGTCATCATCATTCAGGTCACTTTACCGGGCACTCCACAGACGATTTGGATGCCCATCGACACCCTCGTGGTTGAGGATAGTTCAGGTTACGCGCCATTCCAAACTACGGTGGTGCCCGGCACGTATAGTGCTTTGGCGATTTTGCGTACGGGAAATGCTGCTCTCTATTTGCCCACCTACTACGGCGATACCACAACCTGGTCGCAGGCCTCAACTCTAACGGTGGCAAACATGAATTCTTTCATGGTCATCGACCTCATGGAGACGCTTAGTCCCGGCACGGGCACCGGTGGCATCGGTGGCGGCGTGGGCGGCACCCTCCCCCGTTTGGCTAGTCCACTCACCGGCGTCTGGGTTCAGCTGTTGAATGCACAACAAGACCGGGTGTATCGTTCGGTTTCGACCAATGCCCAAGGTGCTTATTCCTTCAATAACCTCCCATACGGCACCTATTACATCCGTTGCGAGTACCCGGGTGAGCATTCAGATCGTATTCGGGTCGACCTCACGGCTACAAGCCCCGTTCAACTCAACCATTCGTTTACTTCTGGTCCGAGCGGCTTCAGCATCGCCACGGGAATTGGCGTCCCGTCAGACCTGCCACGCTTGCATGTTTATCCCAACCCGGTTACGGAGGGTCGCCTCCGGGTGGCTTGTGCTTCGGGTGATTGTGCTGCCCGATGGATGATTCGGGATTTGAGCGGAAGGGCCGTTTTGTCGTCTGTTTCTTCTGAAGTCTCTGAATCGACCATAGATCTGGATGTGCGTGTACTCGCACCTGGCATGTACACCCTGGAATGGTTGTCGACCTCCAGCCTCCATCTGGGTCGATTTATCGTACGTTGATGCCGTTCGGGAATTGCCGTTAACCTATTTGCACCGGCATTCCTCGCAGGCTTCGCGGGTTTCAAAGCCCCTGAATGAGCAGCCGTTGTAGCTGATTTGTACACATCGGTTGCTCTCTTTTTGGTAGAACCACCGCTGAAAGGCGGCCTGACATAATTCACCCACCGGAGGTTGGTCGCTACATGCTGGCAGTATAGGGTCTGGACAATCGCGGCGGCAGGCCGTGGCGATCACCAGGCAGCTGAGCAGTAGTGCGGGTATGGTGTATTGCATGTATCAAAAATAAATAAATCGGAATGAACCTGAACCTAATAACCGACAACGAGCGCTGCGGTTGGTGTTTGGTTGATGATCTATACCGTCAGTACCACGACCACGAATGGGGCCGCCCCTCATTCGACGATGATCATTTGTTTGAACATCTGATTTTGGAAACCTTTCAGGCCGGACTGAGCTGGCATATTATTTTGAAAAAACGACAGCACTTCAGTGATGCGTTCCATGGTTTCGATGCCCGGGCAATGTCGCAAATGGATGAGGTCCAAATCGAGCGTCTCCTTCAAAACCCCGGAATCGTACGAAACCGGCAAAAAATTGTGGCGGCTATCGAAAACGCGCGCGTCTATTTAAAAGAATTCCCCCAGAAGGGCGACTTCGTTCGCTTTATGTGGGGTTTTGTTGGGGGAACGCCCGTTATGAACCACCCGAAACAATTGAGCGATCTACCAGCCCGGTCAACCGATTCGGACGCCATGAGTAAGACCCTCAAAAAACTGGGCTTTCGCTTTGTGGGGAGCACCACCTGCTATGCCTATATGCAGGCCCTGGGCATGGTGAATGACCACCTGGAGCACTGTCGATTTAAACACGCAGAATGAGGATATATTATTCTTTATATTTGGCGAATATTCGCTATTAAAAATTATGCGATAATTTTCACACCGCATAAAACGCCCCGATCTTTTGGAATATATTATACCGCTCCGCGACATCGCCCTGGCCGATTTGACCCGTGTGGGCGGCAAAAATGCCTCTTTGGGGGAAATGATCCAA
>Ga0194121_10001044_pt1 | contig 48379 bp, 43 predicted proteins | sample TA2MahCa50mmetaG_FD_148609 | JGI IMG/M metagenome (GOLD analysis project Ga0194121, IMG submission 148609) | Freshwater microbial communities from Lake Tanganyika, Tanzania - TA2015020 Mahale Deep Cast 50m | ecosystem: Environmental > Aquatic > Freshwater > Lake | place: Tanzania: Lake...
TGAAGGAGGTTTAAAGAAAAGTGAAAATGACCCTACAGATTACTCTTCTATCAGATTTGGAATTGGAATTGGAGAGCCTCTCGAAGAAGAAGGATTCACAGTAGTTAAGAAGTATAATGTACTCTATATATCAAAGAGAGCCGAAATAAAAGCATAAAAATTATGCTTTTCTTATGTCGGGAACCACCACACCTTTCAAGGTGTGGTGGTTCCCGAGCATCTCCAAAAACGAGCGCCTGCAACAAACCTCGGCTTTTAAGCCGAGGTGGCGCATCGTTTTTGTGATTATCCCATGAAATATAAAGAAAAACTTCAAAAATAAACAATTCTCTTAAGATTTATGCAAAGACATCAGTAATAGTACTCATTGGTGTTGTCATATCAAAGATCTAGTCTTATCTTTACAGAATATTTATAGCCCGTTCATTTGACCTAGAGATTTATGGGCTGTTTTCTTTATCAATAGTGATTGCATTTATGACATTTTATATCTTGGTTTTATTACAGGCCAGTTTTCTCCTGAAAATTGTTCCACTTAGAAGAAAAATGATCACTGCACTTATTAAATCATCAATACTTATCGCAGTGGTTTTTTTATAAAAGAAGCCTTGTCTCAAAATATCACTTTTAATTTTGTAATTTTAGCCATATTTGGATTTTTATTTATTTTAATTTATCTTTTCCTTATTTACTTTTTCTGTTTAGATAAGCATGATTCAGAAATTCTTATTTTTTTAGAGGAAAAGGTACCATTCATTAAATTTTTTGATATGAAAAGATTTATAATACGTCAAAAGAGATAAGGATATGATTTCAACAGAATTGCCAGCCGAGAATGCAGATTACTACAAACCCCTAATTAGAAAAAAGGTAAATAGGCATATAAGTACCGTTATTATAGAAGGAGATGGATCTGATGAATTCATGTTCGGTAGGTATGATGAGACTTACCCCCTATTGGAATGGAGGAATAAACTTTGCTTGATTGGGGGAAATCATGATAGTGAAGACATCTCACCTCAAGACATTCTCAAAAGAGAGATAAATGAAGAATTTGAGGCCCCATCTAATAATTGTGAAGTTTGTGGTAATCAACTAAGTATTGGTACGAGACCCATATATGCAAAAATAGAAGAAATTATCTCATTGAGAGACTCAATTCTCGAATCAATGAGGCCATTCAATGATTTTTCAATTTCAGTTCCATCTGCGTACCAAATAAACTCGGATGGTCTGATTACAGAACGCGCCCCTTTTACAGTCATTAGCAGTGTTTTTTATTCGAAAATACCGAGGAAAGTTTTTCAGCAAGCAAGAAATAGTATATTATCTGGGGCCAGGATTCGTCAAGAAGGATATACAGATATTATTTCTCTTTCTCAATTGAAGAAATATTCATTTATCCCGGGCGCAGGTAAGATTTTGGAAAAATATATTCTTGAACATAAAGGGATCAATGTCGGTCCATTGGAAAAGGCTACATCAGAAGTAATGGAAGTTATAGGGAAACCGCGCAATGTTCTAGAACACTATTGTATAGAGTATGATTATCTTAATCCAGTAAGAATCTGCACAGGATAATCTAGAAGTAGAAATATTTAAAAAATAGAGATTGTGCTGATGAATATGCATCTTAAGGACAAAAGTTTAATTTTTACTGTATGGAAAGGAAGGTAAAAATGACAACTCATATCAACACTTATATTTTCCACTATGCGAGCTAATGGTTAAGGTGATTATATTTGATACAGACAAAACTATTTTAGGTTTGGAAAAAGACAGTTGCAGAAAAATCTAGTTGATATTATTGGTAAAGAAAAAACTTGAAGGTATTTCATTTATTTCATTTAGAGAAGAAAAAGTTTTTAACCATCCACTTAAAAATTAATTTCTGCAGTACTCCTAAGAACGTACTAAAAAACCAGTAGCATGTTGTGATGTCAAGGAACTTGACTAAAACTCCAGCTTTTAAGCTGGAGTTGTTCCTTGAGCATCCAAAAAACGAGCGCCTGCATCAAACTGCGGCTTTTAAGCCGCAGTGGCGCATCGTTTTTTTGATTATTATGTTTTTGAAAAAGGCCTTTCAGATTACTCTTCTATCAAATTTGGAATTGGAGAGCCTCTCGAAAAAGAAAGATTCACATTAGTTAAGAAGTATAATGTACTCTATCTATCAAAAAAGATATAAAAAGGTAAATTACTAAGTTTGAGAATGACTCGTAAGCATAACCTTGCCATAGATAAATCTTTGAAGATTATCGCCCTATCAGCCATAGTAGTGCTTATTGGTGCAATTTTTTCTAAAATCTTCACATATCTTTATCGGATTCTCATAGCAAGGTCTTTTGGACCAGAAGAATATGGACTTTTTTCTCTTGCAACAATGGTGGTAATACTTTTTGTTTCTCTTGCATCCTTAGGAATACCTGAAGGATTGGTAAGGTTTATCGCACTCTATCGGGGGAATAAGAATGTAAAAAAGATAGGAGCTCTTGTGAAGTCTGCCTTGGGATTTCTTATCTTTACAAGTGTCGTTACCAGCATCGCACTAATCATGCTCACACCTTGGATTTCACTCAACTTATTCCACACAGATAAACTAATTCCCTATCTTTATCTCGCAGCTCTTGCAATCCCCTTCTATACGATTGCAAATGTGTATCTCTCTGTCCTGCGCGCTTTTGAAAAAATAGCTTCCTATTCATTCATTCTTAATTTTATGCAAAATTTCACGAAAATTGCAGCCCTTGCTATCTTTGTCTTCTTCGGCATGAAAATAAATGCCATCATGTTCTCCTATGTTCTCGGGATTCTAGCAATGTTTTTGGCAGCATTTGTGGCAGTAAAAGTGAAGCTCGCTCATAACCTAAAGGTTCAAAAAGGGGGGCGAGGGTTAAATCCTCTCAGAGAAATTTTCTCTTACTCCTGGCCACTCTCTCTTTTAAGTGTCGCGTCTTTTATTCTTTACTGGGTTGACAGCTTTACCATAGGCTACTTTAGGAATCCTGTCGAAGTGGGGCTCTACAATGTGGCTGTTCCTCTTGCCGCAATTGTCATGATTGTACCTGACTTGATTATTCAGCTCTTCTTTCCCTTAGTGACCAAGGAGTATTCGCGGAAGAATTATTCACTCATTCAGGAACTCAGCAAGCAAGCCACAAAATGGGTGTTTCTAGTCAATGTCCCTCTAACGCTCATTATCCTCCTCTTTCCAGGAGTCATCATTAATTTCTTTTTCGGCTCAACGTATCTTGCCGCAGAACAATCTTTGCAGCTGCTCACTCTTGGCTCTCTTTTCGGCTCTTTGAGCATTATTCCGGCACATCTCATCTCCATGATTGGAAAATCAAAGCTGATGCTCGGGAATACTTTGGCGATGCTGGCTCTCAATGTGGTTCTGAATATTCTCTTGGTGCCGCGATATGGGATGGCGGGAGCAGCATTTTCAACGATGGTCATCTTTATCTGCATCAGTATCATCTACGGGATTCAATGCAGGAAGTTTCTTGCATTCATTCCTGTGCGGAGAAAGATGATAGAAATCTTCTTTTTTTCTTTAATTCCACTTCTCATAGTCATAGGGTTAAAAAGTTTTCTTATTCTTACCCCTCTAGTCCTTATCGCGCTGGGGATCGTTTTTCTCCTCATCTATGCAGCAATCATCTGGATATTCAAATGCCTGGACCATCACGACATCTACATTATAAGGATTTTTCTTCAAAAGTTGAAAATTCCTGAAAAGCAACGCTAACATCACTATTGGAATTACAGAAACCTTAAATACCTCTCCAGAATCTTATGCTTATGAACGGATTAGTGAAAAAAGAAGATCTTATTTCCTTTGAAAAAGAAGTGGAGCAACTTTATATCGATAAGAAAATTCGATCCCCTGTGCACGCATCAGGAGGGAATGAGGAAGAGCTTGTTGCGATTTTCAAGAATATTCACCCTAAAGATTGGGTTTTTACAACGTATCGGAGCCATTATCATGCGCTGCTCAAGGGGATATCCCGGGAATGGTTGCTCAAGGAAGTTCTTGAAAATCATAGCATCCATATTATGAGTAAGGAGCACAGGTTTGTGAGCTCATCTATCGTCGGAGGAACACTGCCCTCTGCGCTCGGCGTAGCATGGGCAATCAAAAGAAAAGAGGAAAAGCGGCACGTCTGGGTATTCTGTGGGGATATGGCTTCAGAGAGCGGGGTTTTTCATGAATGTGCCAAATATGCCCGGCGCAACAATCTCCCGATGACGTTTGTTGTCGAGGATAACGGCTGGAGTGTTGATACTCCAACGCAGAAAGTCTGGGGCGGTCAGGATTCAGGCCCCAACGTATTGAGGTATACTTATGAAAGGACGTATCCCCATTATGGATTCGGAGTCTGGGTGATGTTCTGATGGGCGATTATTTTGATGAACTCAAGAAATCCATGCAATTTCTCGCGCAGGACATACGGGTTATTTTCGTGGGCCAAACCGTCGGATACAAAGGGACTGCTTTCTTTAAAACACTTGAAGGCATTTCAGAAACGCAACGCCTTGAGCTTCCTGTCTTTGAGGACGTGCAGATGGGGATGACCATTGGATTAAGCTTCGAAGGCTACATTCCTGTTTCTTTTTTCCCTCGCATGGACTTCATGGTATTAGGATTCAATCAGTTGGTCAATCATCTCGACAAGATGGAAGAGATGTCGTCAGGACAGTTTAAGCCCAAGATTATCATTCGTACAGCCATCGGGAGTGTAAAGCCTCTATTTCCCGGGCCGCAGCATTGTCAAGATCATGTTGACGCGCTGAAGCTGATGCTGAAGAATGTTGATGTGATCAAGCTTACACGAAAAGAAGATGTGTTCCCTGCCTATCAAAAGGCTCTCACGAGCGAGAAGTCGACAATTATTGTGGAGCTTCCCGATCTTTATCATGCAGATTCTTCAGAGGAATTTTCTGGGATTCCAGGATCAAAACCATGAGAGTTGAATTTGGTGACTTGCGCCTCGATGAAGCAGCAAAAGAGAATCTGCTGGACTGTATAGCAAAAAACTGGATCTCGGGAGGGCCCAAAGTAAAGCAATTCGAGGAGGAATGGGGAAATCTCTTCGGGTACAAGCACAATTTTGCAGTATATTCTGGAACTGGGGGCGACATCGGAGCCTGTATGGCACTTTACGATCTCGGCGCGCAGCGCGGAGATGAAATTATCGCGCCAGCGCTCGCTTTTGCCGCCGTCGGAGAGGCAATTCTGCAGGCAGGGTTTAAGCCTGTATTTGTAGATGTGGAAAAGGAGACGCTAAATATCGATCCAAAGATCATTGAGCAGAAAATTACTCCACGTACGCGCGCAATTCTTGTTGCGCATACCATGGGAAAGCCGTGCGAGATGGATTCCATCATGGAAATAGCAAGGAAACACAACCTCATCGTGATAGAGGATTCCTGCGAGGCTCATGGGGCAAAGTACAAGGGAAAATTTATCGGGAATTGGGGCGACATGGCTGTCTTTAGCTTCTATATCGCACACCTCATCTGTTGCGGCGAGGGAGGGATGATTTCAACGAATAACGAACGCATTGCGCAGATTCTCTCCTCAGTGCGTTCCCACGGAAGAAAAGGAGGTCAGCTCTATTTTGATCATGAGAGACTCGGCTCCAACTTAAAGATGAATGACATGGAGGCCGCAGTTGGCCTATCAGAAGTTAAGAAGTTTTGGTGGACGTTCGATACAAGAAAGAAGAACCTTATTTATTTGCTGTATAAGATGAAGGACTTGCAGAAATATGCCTATTTCAATCTAGAGGGCTCAAACGATGTAGTATGTGCACATGGATTTACTGTGACTATGAAAGATCCAAAATATAACTGCGCAGCACTCTATAGGTTCTTGGAAGACAACTCTATAAAGTGTAAGAGAAATTTCGGAAGTATGCCTACTCAACATAAGGCATTTGCTTTCCTAGGCCATAAGCTCGGAGAATTTCCGGAATCAGAGTATATTGGAGATCACGGATTGCATTTCGGAGTGCATCAATTCTTGTCATTAGACGATCTGGATTACATCTCTGAAAAGATGCATGAATATTTTAAGAGATTTGAGTAAGGTTAGGTCTTATGCCTATTTTGCCAGATTTGAGTTCCTCCCAATTCAAAATGGAACGGCATTATCTCGGCGCCAGCTTGCTCAAGGACATGTACAAGAGCATTTCTCCTCTTTAATGCCGTAAAGAAGAGCAGATAGCCTCCATTCCCCGCACCGAGAAGCCTGCCTCCTTCGGCACCGTTGCCCATGCCAAGTTCATAAAGCATGTTCACTCGCGCGGTAGACGCGAGAGGAGATATTTTCTTTTTAGTCTCCCAGGATTCATGGAGTGTTTTTCCAAAGAGGTCAAGCCTATGCGTCAACAGAAAGTCTTTCGCTTCAATGGCTATCTTTTTCATCTTTTGCAGGAGAGCTACGGTGTCATCAGTATTACTCTTAAAATTCTCTTCTTGCCTCGAATGCACATCACTAGATACATGAGATGTGCCTACATAACACAAAACAAGGCGATGGTTAAGTTCTTGGATTACTTCTTCTTTCAGGCGGAGGGGATAAATGATGTTCTTTTCCTCATTAAACTCGATAAAATTAAAGCCGCCAGTGACCGCAGCATACTGATCTTGCCATCCTCCCTTGATTTTGAGTTCTTCAAAGTGCGCTTTGTAGGCAAGTTCGGCAATTTTATACGAGTCGTAGCTTGTTTCTTGCAGATGGTTGAGGAGACTGATAACGAGAACAGCAAGGCTCGCGCTGGATCCCAAGCCTCTCCCTGGAGGGATATCATTATGAAGGTAAATCTCAAATCCGAAATCAGGTTTCATGACCTTGATTGCCGCCTTAACCATGTCAAGAGTACCATCGTATAAGAGTGCTTCAGCAGACCGTGCAACTATATCTCTACCTCGAGTAAGATCGGAATCGATAATAATCTTCTTATCGGCTCGCTTAACGATAGTAGCATGGCAATATTTGTCAATGGTTGCATTGATGACTGCCCCTCCATATGTTCCAAAAAAATACGGGAGATCCGTGCCGCCACCGCCAAAGCTTATTCTCAAGGGAGATTTTCCACTGATAATAGGGAATGTCTCTCTTTTTAAGAGTTCAGTGCCGAAGACAATGTCCTTGATAATGCCCTTCTCATCAACAATCGGGAGATGCCTGATGCCCACCGACATGATAGAGGTGCGTTTTTCCTCGCTGTCCGTATGCTGAGCAGTGATAGGATTCACCACCATGGCGTGCGCAACCTGATCTGCGATATTTCCACCGCGTAAAATAAATTCTTTGATGATTCGATCATTGATAATACCTTTGAGTTTTTTTTCAGAATCAGTGACGAGGAGGATATTGATGCCGCTCTTGCTGATTTTCTGCATCGCTTCACGTACAATAGCATGTTCTTGCAGAATCAAAGTATTTAATACATCCTCTTTGAATTTTTCATGGGTTTCAGGCCTGCCGATATCCATAAAATAACCGTCTTCAAGGTATCCAAACAAGTTTCTTTCGCGTGCAAGGATAGGGAAGATTTCCTTTTCAAGAGAGATTTTTGAGCCAGATGCAATGTACTGGAAGATGCGAGAATCAAGAACATAAATCCCTCTGTTGACAATGCCTGTTCCTACGCCTTCTTTTTCGCTGAATTGAGAAATTATATTGCCTTCAAGAACAACATTGCCGTAGTGGAGCGATTCTGAAGTTTTGAAGAGGCTGATAGTGAATTGATGCTCATGGCTTGAATGGAAGTTCAGAAGTTTTCTGATGTTGATATGAGAATAAGAATCGCCATTGAGGACAAGGAAAGGCCCGCCCCCAAGATATTTTTCCGCATTCTTGATAGCTCCTCCGGTTCCAAGAGGAGTTTCCTCTTCAGAATAAGTGATGTCAGTATTCCATCTCCTGCCATCACCAAAATAGGATTTTATCTTGTCTGAGAGATGATGGACTGCAAGGACGATTTCAGTAACACCCTGGTCACGCAGGAAACGGATTTGGTGTTCAAGGAAGGGTTTGCCCGCAAACAAAGCCATGGGCTTGGGAATTTCATCTCCTAGGACAGGCTTTAGGCGCGTACCGAATCCACCTGCAAGAATAAGTGCTTTTACAGGGTAGGGGAGGTCTTTCTTGGCTTCAATGACTTCTTCTTCCCCGAGGGAACGATACACGTCGTGCGCAGAAGTAATGGAGGTATTCATAGGATTAGGCATTTTTGTAGGGGTCGTCCTTGAGAAGCAAGGCATACCCTCGCATCAATTCCTGAATGCCGTCTTCAAGCGAAACAGCTGGCAGAAATCCGGTTGCCATAATCTTCTTGTTAGAAACAATGTAATTTCTTTTGTCAGGATCTTCTCCGATTTTCATGGGAATCATTGCAAATTTAGGAACGTATTTTTTGATGGTCTCTGCAAGTTCCATTTTAGAGAGATTGGCATCTTCGAGGCCAACATTATAAATCTGATTTTTCATACTGTCAAAGTTCACAATGCAATGCTCAAAACACCGCGCAACATCCCGTATGTGGATGTAATTTCTTTTAAAATGCGCCTCATAAATCACAACATAGCCGTCGCGCAAGGCTTTCAGGACAAAATCATTGACAAGCAAATCAGTGCGCATACGTGGAGAGATACCGAAAACCGTTGCAAGCCTAAGGGTAATCACATCCTTTCCCGATTTTGCGGCAGCAAGCAGATAGCGCTCTGCATCAGATTTTGTTCGTCCATACAATGAAATGGGTTCAAGAGGAGTTTCTTCCGTACAGAAGACATCGCCTGTCTTTGTCCCGTAGCCGCTGTTGGTCGTGGGATATATGAGCTTTTGCCTCGAAGTGCGAAGCTCATTGATGAGCACAATTGCCTCATAATTAATAGAAACCGCATCAAGTGGCTTTGCATCGCAGGCAGGCATGCCAACAATTGCGGCAAGCGGGATGATGACATCAAATTCAGGGAGAATTTCCACAAGTAGCTCTTTATTTCTCGCATCCCCATAGATAAAATTGAAACGAGGATTGCTCGCATAATGAAGAAGAGACCGTTGCTTATAGCTGAGATTGTCAAGGCACGTTACATTAAATCCTTTTTCTAGGAGATATCCGGCAAGGAAGCTTCCAAGATATCCTGCACCTCCCGTAATCAGCACTTTTTGCATTACACCATCTGCAAAGAGGGTTTTATAAAGAAAGTGGTGGCGGAGTGATGAAGATATAATGGTGGGCTGAAGTAATTTCTCAACGAAAGCCACCACTACGCCAAAGAAGTACGTCCCCGACGACCCTCGTAGAACATAAAACATCATAATTGAAAATTCTCGAGTGTGCTCAAGGACAAGTATGTCCTTGACATTGGAGGGTTATTCAAAGCTTTGTATACTTAAAACCCATCGGAAGTCAGCATATACCTCAAGAAAGGGTCTGCTTCAGAATATTTTTTTTCAGGTATATTGGGCACATCATAATCTGCCTCGATAATGACGGGCAGATTAGAGTTTTGAGCATGGGTTGCTATAGTTTTAAATTGTTCTCTTGAGACAATTCCTTCAGGGCCAACACCCACACTACCCCATTTCTTTATGAGTGGCCCATCAAGATAGATCCCCATACCTGTTGCATTGCCGATATGATAAGCTCTTCCCAATGGGGTATAACTCTCCAGAGAAGGGTGTCTTTTAAAATAATCCGGCCAGGTCTTAATTCGTTCCATCTCAAAGAGCATTCTCTCATCTTCTCCTGCATCGTTTTTACCCATAAAATTAGCACATTGCGAACCTGCCCAATGAGCAGTATCTAAGATAAGATTTCCTTTAGAAAGAGAAGTTAATGATCCAATATCATTAAAAGGATGGACAAAAATGTAAGGTGTCTTATCTTGCAATTTAGGATGGGGTACAAGATGAGCTGTAACTCCATGCTCAATAGCAACGCCAATACCCTTTTAGCGGGCAAGACTTTCTAACGCAGAGAAGCGGGAGGCACATCGGTCATAGAGCGCATCTCTCTGAGAATTAAATTGATCAGGAGTCAATATAACGGGGCTTTTCATTCTAAGTGCATTTCTTGAGACAAACAGGCCCACATTAACACTCACCGTAACAGGGTATTGCGAAGAGTCCTCTGAACGAAGAGCCGCGACCTGATTGATCACAAGATCTATGAGATCCTTCCCATATTCAGTGTCTTGCTCTGCGCTAAACGCAAGGCAATGCCTGGATTGAAAGGTGGATTGCGCATGAACAATAGGAAGGCGATATTTCGCCTGGTTAACTTTTTGTTTTTCTAAATTTTCTTCTCTCATTGCAGGAGGTATAAAAAAGAGAAAAGCTCCCACTTGGAGCGGTCGTCCTATGGATTCGCCATATTTTTCAATGAGTTCTTTTGCTTCAAGAAATGCCTGAATTTCAGATTCCTTGTGCAACATGACGGGAAGGCCAACTGTAAGTTTTTTATCGCTCATTTTTTTTCATCCAAAAATGAGTATATAAATATTTATGGTCTATAGTGGCACGGTAATCCTATCAAACGATGGCTATCAATTATCTAATGAAGATTGCCTTCTCAAACATTCTGCTACCTGCCTCTCACTCCGCGCTCTGCATGCTTCGTATAACTCCTTTCCTTTTATGAAAAGCGTATATCCTGCCATGAGATAAAAGAATATGAAGGTTATTTACATTGTTATTTATCCCAAGGTATAGGTTCTGATTTACAAGACGTTCTTCTTATACCACTCCATCGTTCTGCGAATACCTTCATCAAGCGATATCGAAGGCTGCCAGCCAAGTTCTTGCTTTGCCTTGTTGCAATTCAAAGCAAGTGTTGTTTTAATTGTCGGCTTAGAAGTATCGTATGCAATGGCAAGTTGCCCTCCTGCGGCATCCACGATTTTTTTGACAAGCTCACGGATAGAGACAGAGGAGCCGTATCCTATATTATATAGGCCGAATTGGGACTGTTGCTTCTCCAGTGCAAGAATCACAGCGTCAACAAGGTCAGAGACATACAACAAATCCCTCTCTTCTTCTCCTGTTCCCCAGACAATAATCTTCCCATCTTTCGGTTGCAGTACTTTCGTCATGGTTGCTCCAAAGACATGGGACTTCTCAAGGTCAAATTTGTCATGGGGCCCGTAGATGTTAGAATGCCTGAGCACAGTGTATCGTGTCTCTCCAATGCGCGAATAGAATTCACACATCTTTTCAATATAGACTTTGGTCCAGCCGACTCCAAAATAGCTCTTAAACAGTTCTTTGTTAGCATCAAAATCACTCTCTAGCACAGGCCGCTCAGAAGGCTGATACATGACGCTGCAGCTGAAAAAAACAACTTGCTTAACTTTGCAGTCATGGGCTGCTCTGAAGATTAGCGAATTCATAATCGCATTGTCCGTGACATGAAAATACGGGCGCGTGACAATATCCTTTGCCCCTGAAGTCGTGGCAGCCGCCTGAATGATGACATCCATGCCAGATACAACACATCTTACTTCTTCTTCGTTGCACAAATCAGCTTTCTTCAACTGCAATCCAGGCAATGAAAAGGGCTGGCTGTGATGATACGTACCATAAAGTTCAAGATTCTCCTTTCCCGCAAGCCGTTCAGCAATATTTCTCCCAATAAATCCTGAGACACCACAAATAAGCACTTTCGTTTTCTGGGGAGATAATTTCTGCTGCTTAAATTCAAGAATCACTTCCTTAGAGGATTTATTCATAAAAGGAAACATGTTCAGAAGTTTGGCGTGGGCAATGTTCCCAGTAGCATAACGGTACTGACCGAATGTTACATTTTTCCCGAGAAGTTCTGCAACTTCTTTGAGAGCGATATTTCTTGTGGCAACTACATTATACACGCCCACTATATTCTGGCTGAGTGCCTGCGTGACAATCTTGAGAAGGTCAGAGTGAAGCACATAGTTAAACTCTGCATCAGGCGAGAGTGTCAATGTAGGGAATGTATCTTCAATGATTTTGAGCAGGCTGTTTTTTCTCGAATATGGCCCGAGAAGGGCGGAGCAGCGCAGGATAAGTGCCTGAGGTGATAGTTTTCGGACAAGAGCTTCAGAAAGGAATTTTGTCAGAGGATAGATGCAGGCAAGTGCATCAGCAGAAATATTTTCCGCTTCGTCGTGGATTTTGCCATCAGTAGGATACACATCAATCGTAGAAATAAAGATGAATTTTTCATGCGGAATTTCCAAAAGGTGCTGGGTAAGAAGAAGATTATCCTGCACATATGCCGCGACTTCTTCGGAAGAAGAGGGCTTTTTTGAATTAAATGCGCAATGGATAATCGTGGCAACACCTCTTTCTCTGAGCTGCTGCCATTCTGCATCAGAAGTTTCACGCGATATACCTATAACATTGAGCTTCTCTGCAAGATAACGCCCTAATCCACTCTTGCTTCCTGTGACAATGATTTTTCCTTCCATTAGACAAATTTTTTTTCCGTGAACACATTGTATCTCTTTCCTACAATCTCTTTATTCTCCTTATACCACTGCATGACTTCCTTGATGCCCTCCTCTAAGGAGACTGTAGGCTCCCACCCCAGAGCCTTTGCTTTGCTGATATCCATGACCCTCTTCCTGTCTCCTGAAGGCTTTGACGTGTCCCACACAATCTTTGGTTTCTGTTCAAGGTTGTTAACGATAATATCAACAATCTGCTTGACTGTATATCCCTGCCCACTGCCAAAATTAATCGGCGAGGGATGGCATTTTTCAAGTGCAAACAGCATACCTCGCGCAACATCTTTTGCATGAATAAAGTCGCGTACCGGGGTTCCATCACCCCATACAACCAAAGGGTCTTCACCGCTCATCGCTCTCGCGATAAGGGATGGGATGACCATTGCGTTTGCAGGGTCAAAGTTGTCATACGGTCCGTAGGTATTGGCAGGCCTCACGACAGCCAGATTCATCGAGCCATATTCTTTGCGGTAGGCTTCCACCTGAAGCTCACCCATACGTTTCGCCCAACCTGCAAATTTGTCATTTTCAGAGGGAAATGTTTTCCAAACATCATCTTCGTGGAATACTTCTGCAGGAGCATAAACTCCAATCGTGCTCGTATAGAGGATACGTTCAGCTCCTGATTGGCGTGCTGCTTCGAGCATGTTAGTGTTAAACAGAATCGTGGGAACAAAAAAGCTCGCAGGTTTCTCAGCAGTCATTTTCGGAGAGCCTTTGATGCCTGCAAGATGAAAAACAATATCCATGCCTTTGCAGGCAAGCAAGCAATTGTTGATGTCCATAAGGTTGACTTTCATGAATTCTGCTTGTGGATGTGCGCGCGAAGGGTCATCGAGAGAGGCGATGCGGACGCTCGCGCCTTGCTCAATAAGAAGCTGGACAAGTTGCCTTCCAATCATCCCCGTTCCCCCCGTAACAAGTATTTTCTTGCCTTGATAAAAGTTCATCATGAGTGTACCTCTCTCGCAACGGCTAGCCTGCAATGATCAAGAAGGTATTTAATACTTTCTTCAAAAGAATACTTTGGCTTCCATCCTGTTTCTCTTTCAAATTTGGAAGTATCTGGTATCTGCAGAGTCACATCCACAGGTCGCAATAGCGTAAGTTCGACTCTCGAAGGGATAGTGCATTGTGCAAGTTTCTTCAAAACATCAAGGAATTGCCCGACCGTGATGACAGTATTGCCCCCAATATTATAGATTTCTCCAGGTCTTCCTTTCGTCATGGCAATCCAGTAGGATTCCATAGCATCACGGACATCAATGAGTGTCCGCGTGGAGTCGAGATTGCCATGGAGCAATTCTTTTTGCAGACCAGCTTCAATGCGCGCAACCTGCATTGCAAAGGACGTTGCAAAGAGATCGGTTCTTCGCGGATTGAGGTACGCAAACATACGAGTGCGGATAACGGGAATGCCATAACTCTTGAAATAAGTGAGTCCCAGGGAATCCTGTGCCATCTTTGACACTGCATAAGGATTGACAGGCTGTACGGGACAGTCTTCAGTGATAGGCACGTGCCGAGGGTCAACTTGCCCATACAGTTCAGAAGTGCTGCAGATTTGAACGAGAGGTTTGGTGCCTGAAAGGCGTATAGCTTCAAAAAGATTTGCAGTGCCCATAATATTATTATGCAAGACAGAAAGCGGATTAACAAAAGATGCGCGGACATTGGCGTGGGAAGCAATATGAAAAATAGCATCAGGTTGAACTTTGCGAATGACTTCAAAAACAGCAGAGAAGTCAGTAAGGTCGCATTCATGGAGATTTATTTTATCTTTAATCAAAGAGATATTCTGGTGCGTGGATGTGCTATGCCAACGTGTGATTCCATGGATATCTACATCCGGATGGTTCTGTGCAATATATTCTGCAAGATAACTTCCGCCGGATCCGGTAACGCCAGTAATCAGTGCCTTTTTTATCATCTTAATAATAGTAGAAATACACAACCGCAATCCTTTTTAAGGATTATTGTAGTAGTACCTGAGAGGCATATGGCAATACAATCTCAGAATGTGCTTGAAGAAAAGAAAAAAAAGCTCGCGGGCAAGAGCATATTCTTCGCAGCATGGGGGGCAGCAAATAAAAACGACTCACTCTACCAGAATTGGTATCTTCCTCTAAAGAAGATGGTAAAGCAGGCAATTGTTTTTGATGCAGGGCAGGAATATTTCAGGGAAGGGAAAGAGAAGATGAACAAAAAATTTCTGAAGAGAGTGGAAGAAATCAAGCCCGATTATATTTTTTTCAATCTTATGTATGACGAATTCGAGCTCTCAACATTGAAGAAGCTGCGTAAAATATCGCCTAAAACAATACTTGTGAATATCTTTAGCGATGACGACTGGAGATTCGACAACTATTCGCGATACTACAGCCTGTTCATGGATTATGCTCTCACGTGTCACGATGTCAGGGCAGAATATGCAAGGGACGGTCAGCAGAAGGCAGTATTTTTCATGGCGACCAACTGCGAACACTTCAGACCCATAGATGAGAAAAGGATTTATGATGTAGTTTTCTTTGGCAAGCCGAATCCAAGTAGAATAGAGCTGATGCAGTTGCTGATAAAGAAAGGAATCGCTTTCCATCTTTGGGGTGAAGGATGGGAGAGATACCCTGAATTCAGGGAGTACTATCACGGCTATCTCCCGGCGGAGGAACTGGTAAGGGTAATCAATCAGAGCAAGATTGTTCTGGGCTTTACAATGGGGGGATACGGGAAGCCGCAGATTAAAGGAAGGCCCTTTGAAGTTGCAGCATGCAAATCATTCATCTTGGTAGAACATTATGAGAAATATCTCGATTTTTTCAGGAAAGAGAAAGAAATAGTAATGTTTAAGGATACTGAAGAATTAATAGAAAAAATTCAGTACTATCTCAAACACGAGAAAGAGAGGGAAGAGATTGCTGCAGCCGCATATAAGAAAGTTATTGCGAGCCACAATCAGCCGAAGGAGATAGAAAAGTTTCTTCTGGGAACATTAGATAAAAAACCTTCTCAGTGGGAACTTCCCCCTGTCCAGGGAAGGTATGCTATTCTCTCAGCAAGCGATCTTGCACAGCCGCAGAAAATTATTGAAGATAAGCTTAAGGGAGCTGAATATGTTACATTTGCTACCGATAACACAAACCACTCTCTTAGATATTACTTTCAGGCATATGCTCTTGAAAAATCAGGAAAAGAAATCAGCTGCTGCGACTATTACGTTTCAAAGCCGTTCCTTCACAACTATCTGCTTTTCAAGTCACAGGTCGCTTTCCAGAAGCTTTCTTACCATGAGTTTCACAACACTCTCGATATATCTCAGTTAATGGTGAGAAAAAAATATTTTCTGGAGCATCTCGATGAAGTGAAGAATTTGCATTCAGCAAATGTTCTGAATAAAGAAAATACAGTGTTCATCTCAATTCCATTGGTGACTTTGCACGATTTTAGGGCAGCCGACAGAAAGGTTTTTGAATCAGTATTTCAGATGAAATTCCTGGACAGCCTCTACTCCCTCTACGCCAGAAGGAGGATTTTTATTAGCTTCTATCCCTATGCACTCCTTATCCATGCAGCTATTAGAAAAACATATATCTTTGGCATAATTCGTAATGCTCTGAAGGACGCAAAGAAATTATCTAAGCTTAAAGAGGCACATTAAAAATTCTTCTTTTCAAGCAAATACTCTCCTAACGCAAGATACTTTAAAGAAGAGTTCTCAACTGTATGAAGTGCATCTTCAGGAGTAAGTACATTAGGTTCTCCGTGCAAATTGAATGATGTGTTCAATACCGCCCCTGTTCCTGTTAGTTTGCTGAAATGTTCGATAATTTCATAATAATCCTTATTGAATTCCTTGGTGACTATTTGTGGTCTAATTGTAAAATCATAAGGGTGCATTGCTGCAGGAAGTTTTTGCTGCGCAAGCGGCGTTGAGTCAAACGTAATTGCCATATAAGGAGAATCTATTTTTTTTGGATTAAGGATATACTTTTTCTCAAATTTATCTAGCATGCTGGGGGTGAAAGGCATCCAGAAATCCCTGTCCTTGATAGTCTCGTTCAAAATTCTTATTGTATCAGGATGAACAGGGTTTGCCAGAATAGACCTATTACCAAGGGCTCTTGCTCCCCACTCGCTTTTTCCAGAGCATCTTGCAACAATCTCCCCTTTAGCAAGAAGCTCAGCTATATCTTTGTTTATGTTCTTTGATTTCTTTATTATGTAATTCTTGTAAATTCTGTTCTTTTTGATGAAGTTTTCTACATATCTTTCATCATATTCCGGCCCTAGATAGAGGTCTTTTATAGGTACAGGGGTAAAGTCCACTTCTTTAGAGAGTAACTTATAGCCGTACCAGCAGGCCCCCATCGCATTGCTCTCATCTCCACAGCTAGGCATGACAAATAGTTTTTCTACAGAAGCCAATTCAGATATTTTCTTGTTAGTCTTAACATTCATGAAAACTCCTCCGCCAAGTGCAACGTTGTGTACGCCTGTCTTTTTGATCATCTTCTCAATCCATTCACAGCATAGTTCTTCTGTAAGTCTCTGCACAGCCGCAGATATTGTGTCAAATCTTACATATTTCATCTCTCTTGTAAAGAAATGGTCCGCGAAAGGCATGCTGAACTTTGAGTGGAAAACTCCATTGGAATCTATGTTGAATAGAGACCTGAGTCTGCTGTATATCTTGTCGACATTTTCCTTTTTTGCATAAGGTGCAAGCCCCATTACCTTAAACTCGTGTTCTAATGGTTTCATGCCTAGGTAAAGTGTGGCAATACCATAAAAGTATCCTATAGAAGCAGTCTTTGAGCTTTGAGATATGACTTTTAAAGACTTTCCATCAAAAACATTTACTGAGGCGCACAATCCCGAACCTTCTCCATCCAAAGTAAATACTATCCATTCTTTCTTCTTATCCAGATTGCCGATAGTTGCAAAAGCATGCATAAGATGATGGTCAGTCACAACTATTTTATCGGAAGGAAAATCTAGTGCTTTTGAAATATCTCTTTTTATTTTTTCACGGTCTTCTTCTCTTTGTAACTGGGAATTCTTGAAACTATAATATTTGGAGAACGCTTTTGGATACTTGTACCCGAGATAAGAGAAGATATTTCTAGCCTTGGATTTCTCAGTATATGCTTGAAAGAAGTTTCTTCCAAATTTTGGATCATTTATTACTTGATATTGGTCATCAAGTACTATTGAGTCTATCTCATTCAATTTTATTCCAGCATCTTGCATTATCCATTGGATAGATTTGTAAGGTACCCCATGATGGTTCTTTATCCTGGTGAATCTTTCTTCACTAACACATCTTATTATCTTCCCATCTTTGAGTAACGCTGCTGTCGCGTTATGGCCTATGTTTAGTCCTAATATGTACATAAAAAGTCTTCACTCTTTACCCTTATAAGTATTGCGTTACAGGAAATTCTATATGTTTTTATAATTAAATCTGTTCTTTTAGGAAATCTCTGACAAAACCTCTCCTTATTTTATCATGCTCCCTGATACAATACTTTAGAGATAGGACGAAATATCTAAATTTCAACAAGTCTTCCTTTTTCCTTGTGAGGGCCATCTTGGCTGCGCGCAATAATATAATCCCAAATAGAGACCATATGAATACGGATTTCTGCCTTAGAGAATTCATATTTTTTGCTTGAAAGTAGAAGTGATCTACCTGATTGATATAGCTTATCTTAGGAGTAGGGGCTCTTTCAGTCTTCGAGACTCTATGCACCAGTTTCGCATAAGGTGTTATAAATAACGATCCTGGGTATTTCTTGTAAAGCCTATAAGAGAAGTCAATATCTTCAGCTACAGTATATCCTAATAACTTATCATCAAAAAGTTGCTCTCTGAATACTTCCGTCTTATATACCATATTTACTCCGGGGAGCCATTGGGCTTTTATAGTCTTAGACAGGGATGAAGGGTATGTATTTCCATAAGTCGAAATGATTCTCGCCCTGTTCTTCTCCCCATAACTTATAAAAAAGATCTTTCTTAACAATCTCTCCATGAAAGGCATACTCCTCAATTCAGGAGATGGCACATATCCTGCTACAGCCTTTGCGTCAGGGTTTGCATTGAAGACATTAAGTATCTCATTGAAATAATTTTCATCTATAGACACATCATCATCTATGAAACATGCCAGCCTTGATTTATCCGATAGTTTTTCAATTCCCTTGTTCCTAGCTATTGTTATTGAAGGTATTTTTGAGAAAATATAACGAATATTCTTTGATTTTCTAGAGAGGATATCCACGACTTTCTTCGTATCCTTATTTGTGCTTTGGTCTACTATTATTATCTGGCAGAGCTTCTTTGAGAATGGCAAGATATATTCAAGGGTAGTTTTTAAGTCATTGGCACGGTTGTATGTAGGTATTATGACTGATATTTCAGAGATAGAAATGTGACTCATATTAGACGGTCTGTCTTTTCATTAAAAAACCTTTCCAAAAGCCATATATATAGAATATGTGGCTGAATGGAATAGTAAATAAGAATGGTACCAGTAAAGATATGCCCTTTCTGAAAGGATATGTTAAACCAAAAGCTATTATTCCCATGACAGGAATGGCTTTAAACAATCCGATATACCAATGAGGCATATCATTCCAGTAAATTCTTACCAATGCACCATATCCATTTGCATATTGGTAATCTTTTCTTATTCTCTTGACAAATGCTGTTGGATGTAGATGCAAAACTTTAGCATCAGGATAGGCAATTTTACCAATCTTTTTCAATTTAATATAGGTGTCAAAGTCTTCCCCCGCAGTTTTAAATGTTTTCTCATCAAATAATCCTATCTTTTCCATTACACTTTTTCTATAGGCTCCACCTTTTCCATCCAATAAGGAAGTTATCGTTCCTCTCTCTTTCAAGATAAGGGCCTTGGCAAATATACTCATTGGCTGCCATAACTCTTCAGGCAGTTGTACTTTTGAGACACTTGCAACAACTTCTTTATCCTTAAATGGCTCTATCAGGTTAGATAACCAGTTCTTTGTGGAAGGAACGCAATCTTGTGGAAGCATTACGACTATAGGATATTTTGATTTTTTTATTCCGAGGTTCATCTGATGAGAGAATCCTGCATTTTCATTTATTTGAATGATTTCTACTTTACCTTTATATTGCTGCTTTTTCAAAGAATCAATGACTTTATTTAGAACCTTTTGGTCTGGTTTGAACAATGGCAAAACAATAGAGACCCCATAGCTTTTCATTTTTAAGTCAGATTATGATAATTTAAATAGTTTCTCAAGGCATGTACTAATCTATCATTATATTTATAAACTTTCTAAAAACCATCTTTTTAATGGAATATCGTGGGAGTCATATAAAGAAGATTCTAGTGACTGGAGGGGCAGGATTCATAGGGAGTAATTTCTTAAAGATGATGGTCCAGAAGTACCCAGGGTATCAATTTGTCAATGTCGATGCTCTCACATATTCAGGCAATCTTAATAACCTTAAGGATGTGGAGGGCAAGCCAAATTATAAGTTCTTCCATGCAAAGATAGATGACAGAGAGTTGATGGAAAGGCTGATAGATGAGAACACAGTTGTAGTCAACTTCGCAGCCGAATCTCATGTAGACAGATCAATCAGTGCAGGAGATAGGTTCCTTAAGAGCAATACTGAAGGTACCTTCATTATTCTTGAAGCTGCCAGAAAAAAGAAAGCATTGCTTTTTGTTCAGATATCTACAGATGAAGTATATGGTTCTCTAACATTTGATCAGCCATCATCTAAAGAAGGAGACTCTTTTTATCCTTCTTCACCTTATAGCGCATCAAAGGCCGCGGCAGAGATGTTTTGTTTGAGTAATGTTAAGACACACAAACAGCCGATAATAATAACACGTTCTTCTAATAACTTTGGACCTTATCAGTTTCCTGAGAAAATAATTCCTCTTTTTATAACTAACTTGATCCAAGGTAAAAGAGTCCCAGTGTATGGCACTGGCAAGAATATAAGGGATTGGATATTTGTCTTGGATAATTGCGAGGCTTTAGACTTTGTCATTCATAAAGGAAACGTAGGAGAGATATACAATATAGGTGGAGGCAACGAGATAAATAATATGGACCTGACTCGAGCTATCTTGAATGGCACTGGTCTAGGTGGTGAGATGATAGAATATGTAGCAGACAGACCGGGCCATGATTTAAGGTATTCTTTGGATAGTAGCAAGATCAAGTCTCTTGGATGGCAACCCAGGTTTAAATTTGAGGAGGCATTGCTTCAAACAATAAACTGGTACAAGGATAATCCTCAATGGTGGATGCCTCTCAAGAAAAAGATGAAAGGAATTATTCTGGCGGGAGGGGCAGGATCGCGTCTTTATCCCCTCTCATTAGTCATGAGCAAGCAACTGCAATCAATTTATGATAAGCCTGTGATTTATTATCCCCTCACAACACTTATTGAGATGGGGATTAATGACATCTGTATCATTTCAACACCCAAGGACATTCCTAAGTTCAGAGACCTTCTTGGAGATGGAAAACGGTTCGGCCTTCATATCATATATAAGGAGCAGCCAAGGCCCGAGGGAATTGCGCAAGCGTTTATTATCGCGGAAGAGTTTATAGGAAAGGATAATGTTGCACTCATCTTAGGAGATAATGTCTTTTACGGTTCAGATACCTTTGCGAAAGCAGCAGAAGAGTTTAAGGAAGGGGCTATGATCTTTGGCTATCAAGTCAAGGATCCATGGCGTTTCGGAGTTGTTGAATTTGATGAGCTAGGTAACCCTCTTTCTATTGTGGAAAAGCCTAAAGAGCCCAAAAGCAACTATGCCATCCCAGGTATCTATTTATATGATGGAGGCATAGTGGATGTGGCAAAAAATCTTCAGCCTTCTCCAAGAGGAGAACTTGAGATTACGGATGTTAACAAAAGATATTTGCAGAAAAACAATCTTAAGGTGATGAAACTTGATAGGGGGATCGCATGGCTTGACGTCGGCACGAGCAGCAGCCTCCAGGAAGCATCTATTTTTATTGAAAAAATCGAAAGCCGCCAAGGCATTAAAGTCGGATGCCCTGAAGAGGCAGCCCTAAGAAAGGAGTTTATCACTGCTCGAGAACTGGAAGAGACCATTCAAAGCACACCGGATTGTGAATACCGGAATTATCTTATCAGCATCGCCAAGGAAAAGCGAACGAAGCAGAACAACACGCTTTTCTAGAATAGTGAAGAATACAATTCCCTGACTTTTTTCAGTTTTATAATTGTCTCTTTAACAATCTCTTCAATTTTTCCTTCGGGCTTAAATCCAAGTGTTTTTATCTTATCGGAATTAATAGTGTATACTTGCCTATTCTTGGTTTGTTCCGGAAGTATGGTATATGCAAACTCTTCTCCCAGCTCTTTTTTAATCAAAGTCAAAATCTGATTGAGGGTAGCATTAAAAGAAGTCACATTATACGCTTGCCCCTTCATCTGTTCAGCATGCTCAATGGCAAAAACCACTGCGCGCGCATTGTCGCGCACATCAAGAAAAGTCTTCGGATTTTCCAGTGCACTTTCAAAAAGTGTGAAAGGAACTTTAAAGACCGAGCGCACACACACAATATTGAAAATATTTTCATATTTGAAATGAAGGTTATAACCCGCAATCGTGGCGGGTCGCAGAACAATGACATTAAATTTTTCGTCATTAAATTGCAAAACGCTCTCTTCTCCAAGGAACTTTGATTTCATATAAGCCGAAACAGGATTCATAGGAGCATCTTCTTTCAAATCTCCACCGGGTTCGTAAATGCCAATGGTCGACTGATGAATGAACGTCTTGACGCCGGCATCCTTAGCTAAGCGGGCCAGGTTGGCAGTAGCAACATAATTCGTCGAGGTGCACTCCTCATCTTTTCCAACCTTATTTTTAGCAAAATCCGTCACTTTTGCAGCGAGATGCACAATCGCTTCAGGCTTATATTCTGCAAGAACGCCCTGGATATGCATCACATCACGAATATCTGATTTTTCCGGCAAAACAAAATCAACATTCTGAAATTTATTTTTCAGTAATGAAACTAGTTCAATACATCCCTTCTGATTCCGATCATAGACAAGAATCCGAGAATCAGGATAATGCTGCGCAAGCATTTCTGTGACAGTAAATCCTGCATAGCCTGCGCCTCCTGTAATCAAGATAGTTTTCATCAGAATAATGCTCCAACATCCCGAAGGAGGGAAAGTTTTTTATCTTTTTCCGAAACAATAACCTTCTCGATACCATGCTTCTCCAGTTGCCAATCAATAGCAAGAGCAGGGTCATTCCAAAGAATCCCCGAAAGCGAAGCAGAATCATAGTGATTTGTCAATTTATACAGCATCAACGTATTATCTTCCAATGCCAAGAATCCGTGCGCAAATCCTTCAGGAATCCAAAGCATTACCTTGTTATCAGCACTCAGAAGCACAGAAATCCATTTCCCATATGTCGGAGAGTTTTTTCTTATATCTACAACAACATCCAGGACTTTACCATTTACAACTCTTACCAGCTTGCATTGTGCAAAAGGTTTCTTCTGAAAATGCATCCCTCTAATTACTCCCTTTTTTGAAGTTGACTGGAATTCAAGTGGGAAATGCCCAGATATCCCAGCTTCTTGCATCTTCATTTCATTATAGTTCTCAAAAAAATTTCCTCTTACATCTTCATATATTTCAGGTATTATCTCAAGAACTCCATGTAAAGAAGTCTTTCTTATCTGCATGAAAAATCGAGTATTATTATACTTTTAAACATTTAGCAGGCTACAGATATATTTAAAAGTATATTCCAGATACAGGAATTATGCAGAATATTGAAGATTCTTTAAACTGGCTCAATGGGTTTGCAAAGGAGGTTGCAGTAGCTTCCACTATGCACGAGCCTGATCAATCTCTACTTGAAGGCATAAGTCGCATTGCACCTATCTTGAAAGATGCAGGGTTTGATTGGCATATTGCTATGACTGAGACCACGCGTACTCAAGGTCTTAGAAAAGAAGATTTTTACAACCTTCTCAGTAAAAAATTTAATGTCAGGACAGACTCAGGACTAAGAGATCAATTTCCAAATTTTGATACAAAAGACAAGATTGAAGCAAATCATTATGAAGTTTTCTTGAGAGCAGCAAGGAGCGGCAAACCATTTATCTTGTATATGGATTCTGACAGAATCACAGTGGGAGCAAATTACTACCCCAGAGAGTTCTCAGAGTCATTGAATACAGCCTTAAGAATAGCTAAAAATGGCAAGATTGTGGCATTGGCAAGATCGCCTAGCGCCATAAATACTCATCTTTCATCTTTAGTTTTGACAGAGGGCCTGGTTCACTCATTTTATAATCGTGAATTGCAAGTAGGCTCGGCATTTGTTGACTTGCTGTCTACCGGTTATCTGATCCCTTCAGATAGAGTGGAGAGGCTGCTCTCAGATTATAAGGGAGGAGAGTTCTTAGGGGTGCGCTCAAATTATCCTCATTCAAAAGTAATCTTGGCCCTCATGGCACAAAATGGCATAGGTCTTGAATCAATCCAGACTGATAACATTCTTAGATATGAGGCTCCAGAGCAGATGAGGGGAGCAGGAAAGATAAATCTGGGCTACCATCAGTGGACTCCAGCACACTATGATGAGGTGACTCTGGCGTCTAGACCTCTGCAAGAAGAAATCATGCAGAATCCGAGAGAATGGCAAAACAGATTCTCTACAGTAGTACAATATCTAAGTGTTTTGGATAAACTTTGGATTAGGTCTAGGGGCGAGCAATGCCAGGAATTAGATAATTTGGTTAAAGAGATTAGCTGTTTCAGCGGTTCAGCTGATGAGTATCGCTCTAAAGCTGTAGAGTTATCAAAAAGATACTAAAAATATTTATCTTTTATGCTTATCCAGGAAATCTCTTATTATCTTGTAATAATATCTCTTCTGGTCTTCAGGCATCCCCCAGCAAGGAATAAACATTCCTGCTCTCTCTATTTCATCAGCAATAGGATAAGAATCTTGCAATGTGATGTGCCTGGAGTTCTTGAATGGCGGCTGTACTAATATGTTCCCGCACATTATTGGCCTTATTTCAACTCCGTTTTCAACGAGGTATTCAACAAATTGATCTCTATTGAATGGTGAGCTTTGCTTTACGATCAATGGATATCCAAACCAACTCGGTTGCGACTTTTCATGTGTCACAGGCAATTTGAAATAATCATAGTTCTTGAACAATATATCCATCTCTCTAAATTGCAATTCTCTTGCTTTTAGATAACCAGGCAATCTATCCATCTGGGCAAGACCAAATGCTGCTTGGATGGCTGGCATCTGGCTGTTTGTTCCAAGAGTCTTATATTTATACCTGTTTAAGAAAGCGTTTCCCTTTGAAAAGTCTCTCCCCCAGAAAATGATGCTTCTCGCAGTATCTGCATATTGAGAGTTATTGGTGATTACTGCTCCGCCTCCGCCTCCGGCAGAAATGTGATGTGAACCATAGAAGCTGAACACGGCAATATCTGCCATTGAACCAGTATGTTTTCCATTGAAATATCCTCCAAGAGAGTCGCACGAGTCTTCAATCAAAACTCTCCCATTGAGTGCCTTTACAATCCTCTCGATATCAGCTATATTTCCAAGTATATGGGGCAAGACCATGCCTTTTATTTCAGGATATTTTTGAATGGCTTTTTCAACCTGTTCGGGATCCGCGGCATAAGTATTTTGTTTAGTCTCTATGAATACGGGCACAAGGCCTAGGTCTATACTTGATGATACGCTTGTTGCAAAAGTGCTTATTGGATGAATTACTAAGTCTCCAGGCTTGAGTCTGCCTTCATGAATCATAGTTTTCAAAGCTACTAAGACTGCAGATGAACCGCTATTGGTCAACGTAGCATATTTTACTCCAGTAAATTCAATGATTTTCTTCTCAAATAACTTATTAGATTCACCTTCTCCAAACCAGTCAGACATGAAGACTTCTTTGACAGAGTTAAATTCATTCTCATCCCATTGTATCCTGTTCATCAGATGAGGATCAATCTTCCATTTTTTCCAATTAAGTTTCTCAGGCATAAAAATTTCATAAGAAGTTATTTTAAATAGTTTCTGATAGTGAGTTATATATTATATCTTATATCTTGTAGGGTCTTCCAATCCAGCCCAATAAAATCCTGCTTTTCTTAATCTACACGCCAAACATCTACCGCAGTGGTTCTTTCTTCCAATATAACAACTATACGTATCCCTATAATTTAGCCCCATACGATTTCCAAGTTTTATTATATCTTCTTTATCATACTCTATAAGGGGAGCCACTACTTTTATTTTATGATTTGGTGCGGCCGTTCTTGCCAGAAGGTTAATGACCTTAAGATATTCTTTCGTAGTATCGGGATAAGGTTCTTTCCCTTCACATTTAAATCCTGTCACTATGTTGATCTTTTTTAATTTATTTCTCATAGATATGCTTTCTGCAAATGATAATGCTTGAGAGATAAATAACGTATTTCTGAATGGGATATACCAGTTCTTGCTTTCTTTCTCAGTATTTTTAAGGCCACTATATTTGGTCGATATTCTCTTCATACACATATTTTTTAACCTTGGTATTGAGAACTCAATCCATTCGGCAGATAAATCTCTAGCACATTTTCTTGCGCATTTCCTCTCAATATTTAGCTGGTTTTGCCCGTAATTGAAAAAAATGATGGTCATTTTTGAACCAGAATTTCTTCTTTTAATCATGTGTGCAGCAGTAACACTATCAATGCCTCCTGAACAGAGCACAATTATTTCTTTCTTCATCAAGAACAAGAGTACAGAAGGTTTATAAATTTCTTTCAGCCTCTGTAAATATGATTAAGAAAAAGGCATTTGAGGTAAAGAAAGGTGATTCTATCAAGATAGGTGGAGAAGAGATGATTGTTGAAGAGACGGAGATTTCAGACATTGGCAAGCAAGGAGCAAAGAAGGTGAGAATAGTCGCCAAGAAGAAAAATGGAGAGAAGGCGATCCTCATAAGACCAGAGGATTATCCATTAGATATCTCATGATAGATATAATAATTGCCTCATACAGAGAACCAAAGTCGACTTTAAGGGCCGTAGAGACTTTTCTTAAGCAGACAAAGGGCAGGAAAGATATCAGAGTGACAGTGGTCGATCCTTTCATAGAAGTGGAAGAATATCTTAATAAGAGAATAAAAGATCCAAGGTTTGTGTTTTATTTAGATCCAGGAGAAGGAAAAAGCTATGCCTTAAATCTACTTTTTCAGGAATATGCCTCTACAAATACAGAAGATTTTTTCATTTTGACCGATGGAGATGTATATGCATCAGATGGTGCAGTGTCAGCCATAGAGGAAGCATTTGCAGACGAGAAGGTAGGATGCATTACTGGAAAACCAGTTTCTGTGGATCAGTTGGATACAAAATATGGTTATTGGGCACATGTAGCATTTTCAGGCATAGATAGGGCAAGGCGAAGTTATTCTATACAGAAAAAATTTTTTGAGTGTTCAGGATATTTATTTGCTATTAGGAAGAGTGTGGTTATGGATTTCCCATTGGAGACCAGCGAAGATAGCATAATACCTTACTTATTCTGGAAGAAAGGGTATGGTATAAAATATGTCTCAAATGCAGAAGTATATGTTAAAAATCCTTCCAATTGGAAAGACTGGTTGGCACAGAAAATTAGGAATATAAAAGCACACGAGAACCTTAATAAGATAGCTCCAGATCTTCCAAGAACAAAATCTTTCTGGAACGAAATAAGATGGGGAATATTTTTTGCACTCCGGCAGCCAAGATCATTAAAGCAGTTTTGGTGGACAATAGAGTTGTATTTTGCCAGATTGTATTTATATGTCAAAGCATTCAAGGAATTAAGGAAAAAGTCAAATTATCAAGATGGGTGGCGCGGCCAGGCAATCACTGAGAGTACAAAAATGGAGTAGTTTGTCGTCGACATAAAAATTGTTTTTAGAAAGCTTTAAAAATATACATTAACGAATATCATATACCTATAAGAAGAAATTCAAAAAGATAAGGCAGATACAATAGTTACTATATCCTATGTCAGGGAACTTGACTGATAACTCCCCACTTAAGTATGGGGTCGTTCCTTGAACATCAGGAACTTTCAGTTCCTGAATGCCTCGAAAACCAAAGGTTTTCTCTGCATTCAAATCTCAAGAATATACCATTCTTGATGGCGCGAACAGCAAAGTGCTTTTGATTTTGGATAGACAGCAACTGGCGTAAGCTCTCTTCAATTGATAAAATGAAAAACTTAAATGGAAGAATCGCAAGGAGATTGAACAGGCCTCAGCAAATGGACCTATACGATATGGAGTCAAACATAGTTTTAACAGATATGCAGGAGAGATTTGTCTTCGCTCATTTTTTCTCACCAGATAGTCGGGAAGGCAGATTCAGGCTTGCGCTGCTTGATTTTCCAGAACCAGCAGAGCAGATAGAATTGGTAAGGAGAAAGAACATACCTCTGGAAGATATATTGCATATTAAGGGGAAAAAGAATTATAGGGATAAGGAAAATTGACTCATCAGACAAGCAGCATCTCTTTTATTTTATTCTCCAATTCTTTAAAAGATGTCACTATAGGCATGCTCGCAATCAAGATTGAAGATAGATATTCAAATCCTTCTGCAGTGCTTTCATCTGTCTTCAATCCAATGGCAGGGATTCCCTTCGCATAGGCATATCCAAGTTCCCAAGCAGTGCCTGCACCGACATGTAATCCGTCTAATGAGGCGATCACAAGTTCTACTTCTTTGAATCCCTCAGTTATATCTCCTTCAAATATTCTATCTGCATCTTTTATGTTTTCAGCAAATCCCACATCTCTATGTGGTAGGAATGTCTCCAAACCGAGTTCCTTGCATAGCTTGTCTATCTTTTCCAGTTGCTCTTTTTCACTCTCAGTCCATATTTTACCTGCAAGGTATACTTTAGCCATCCTAAAGACCATAAAAAAGAGATTATAAGGTTTCCTAATCAGAATTTCTTTTCTAAACGAATAAAACCGCCGAACTTGTTGTCTTTGCCGTTGAAGCCTGCCTGCGCGCGGACGCCGAGCGTTGCGCTCATGCTTTTGCTGAATGCATACGTGAAAGGCAGGATTGCACGTACATGCGCAGTGCCTTCGTCACTGTTGTAGAAATTTTTGCCAGAGAGATACGTCCATGAGACAGTTGGAGCAAGGGAGAGCTTTTCAGTGCGTTGATAAGGCAAAGTGGCAGAAGCGACAAGCATCGAGCCGTCGCTACCTTGCTGTCCGAGTAGCTGCACTATGCTTGCTTTTGCTTCGAGCGAAGTTTTCTCGCTCAGTTTCTGCTGAAGCCAGAGACTTGGCTCGATGATAGCGTGGCTCTTTCCCAACTTGCCTGCGATGCCGTATTCCCACCACGCGCCATGCAGCGATAAGCCTGCTTTCATCGTATCTGTTTTTATGATAGGGGGCGAGCTGTAACTGACGCCGAGGTCAAGCTCGTGCATGCCTTCTTTGTTTAAACCAGAATCAAGATTCTGATTGAGCCAAGTATATGCAGAGAATCTGCCGAGCTTACCTGCGTTGTAGAAAATAGAAAATTCGGGCTGCACAACAGGTCCTTCTTTATCCGTTGGAAAAAATCCGGGGCGTGTCCAGTATACATCTCCTAAAGTAATTGCTACGTTTGCGCTCAAAGGAGATTTTTTGGAATCAGCAGCATTCAGGGAAATTGCCTGTACGAAAGCTAATCCCACCAGTTGAAGTTTACTGCAGAGTTGCATTGTAACTGCTTCCCTCCTTTTTCAATAGATTCTCTTGTAACTTGCATTATCAAAGGTTTCAGCGAGTCTGCTATATTCTTATAATCGTCTTTCTGATAAGAAGTTTTTACTGCTGAGTGAATATTCACTTTCAAACACGCGTTATGATAAGGAAATTTTTGTAGCATCATTGTTACAATTTCAGAGGCGATGTTTTTTTCGTTGCTTTGAGCTGCAGATATAGCTATAGAATCTGGATTCGCCCTTAATCTATCGTACCTGCCATCTTGCTTGATGTCATCGAAATGGTCTACATACGCAATATACCATGTGACATTTTTCGGCAAAACTTGGCGTTCAGACAATTCTAGATTCGTGAAGACTTGCACAGGGGTCTTTCTCTGGGCGCGGTAATGCTCCGATTTTTTATTTTCTTCGTTAAAACGAGTTGCTTCAACATCAAAAGTATATAAAAAGATTGGAGTCTGGTACTCTAGTACAAGCTTCCTCTTGGTAGGTCTGAAAGTGAAGCTTTGCTCTGTTCTTGTCTCCAAATCTTTTGGTTTATTTTGTTCTTTCATAGTAATGAATCTCTAAGAAGCCTATATAGTTTATTGCGGTGGCAAAAACCACCAAAATAGGAAGAGTTAAAAGGTAAGGAAACAGAGAAAGTGAATGCATGAAGAACTCTTGCGTGAGATTGGTCTGAGCGTGAATGAGGCACGCGTGTATGAAGCACTTCTTTCCACTGGAGAGACTTCAGTGCAGTCCCTATCTCTCAAATCAAAAGTACATCGCAGGAATGTCTATGATGCGCTGGCGAAGCTGCTGGAGAAAGGCCTTGCGGCAGAAGTCTTTGTTGGAGGGGAGAAGCGCTTTAGAGCTGTTGAGCCTGCCCGTCTTCTTGCACTCCTTAAGGAAAGAGAAGAAAAAATTACTAAGGTTCTGCCAGATATGCAACAGAAATTTACATCTAAGGAAGAAGAAACTGCAGCATACCTATACAAGGGAATTGAAGGTTTCAAGAATTACCTGCGCGACATTTTGAAAACGCGTGAGACTGTGTATTTCATCGGTGCGAAAGCGTTCTGGCTCGATGCGCGATTACAGCACTTCCTGCCAGGATTTGAGCGAGAGAGGAAAAGATTGGGCATCAAATACATGCATCTCTTTGATTTTGAAGTAAAGACGCAAATGCCCGACATCTTGAAAGTTGTGGGCAAGCCCTATAAATTTCTTCCAAAGGGATACTCAAGCCCCACTTCCATAGATATCTTCGGAGACCATGTTGTTACTTTTGTCGGTGTTGGTCCAGGAAAACTCGATGAAGAGCCTTTGCAATTTGTCATGAAAAATAGGCGGCTTGCTGATGGCTATCGTAAATTCTTTCAATTTATGTGGGATCATTGCGAAGATTAAGACTGTTCCATAAGCATTAAAAACTCTGTTCTTTTTTGAGAATCATGAATGCATGTATCATAAAATTAGGCGCAGATGGCGACGTTCTGCGCACACTTCCTCTAGCCAAAGCAATACATGAAGAAAAGAAAGCCACAATAACATGGATTACTAAAGGGGATATATCAACTCTTCTTGAAGGTCTGCCTTATATTAAAAGAGTTATAACTCTAGAGAACATTCAAGAAATTGAAGATGAAAGTTTTGATATATTATATAATTTTGACGTAGATGAGGAAGCACTTGAACTTGCTGAAGTTATTCAATCAGATAAAAAATATGGATTTTATGATGCCGATGGCTATCCAGTAGCATATAATTCAGGCGGAGAATACTATCTCAACACAATGTTTGATGACGATCTCAAAAAGACAAACAAGAAGACATATCAGGAGATGATGTTTGAAGTTGCAGAAATGCCCTTTAAGAAAGAACGTTGTTCATTGAAACTAAATAAAGAAGATCAAGTATATGCAAAATCATTTGCAGATTCTCATACTCTCAAAGGAAAAAAAATCATAGGAATACACATGGGCTCTTCTTCTCGGTGGCCTTCAAAAACATGGCACTTAGAAAGAGTTCAAGATTTTATTCAAATAGCAAATAAAAAAGGATATGAAATAATATTATTTGGGGGGCCCAATGAAGTGGATAAGCATGCATTATTAGTTGAGCACTTACATAATGCAGGGCTTAAGGTATATCGTAACGACCCTAGAAACACCAAACGTGAATTTGCATCTTTGGTTTCTCTTTGTGATTTATTGGTATGTGGCGACAGTTTTTCTCTTCATGTCGCCTTAGGTTTGGGAATTAAATCAGTAGTATTATTTTTTGTGACAAGTCCAGCCGAGGTCGAAACCTACGGATTGAGTATAAAAATAGAATCTCCTTTATTAAAGGAATTTTTTCCGGAAAGGAGCAACGAATACAACGAACAGCTTGTAAAGAGCATCTCTGCTGAGGAAGTTATGGGTGCTGTTGATAAGCTGCATAACAAAACATAAAAACCCTCTTTTCTTCAGGAAAATATGCCTGATGATTCGGAGAATACAAAAAAAGTGAAGTTATGGTTAAGGGATCATAGCAATATACTGGCGTTATTGATAACAGCATTTGCATTCATCCTTCACATATATTTCCTTAGAATGGCATCTGGCCAGGTACTTTGGTGGGATGAAGCTGAATATATGTCTACAGCCAAGCACTGGGCCCTTGATCTTCCTTATACTCTAAATCCTCAAAGGCCCCCCTTGTTCCAATTAGCAGCAGCCTTTTTCATTAGGCTGGGGCTTGACGAATTCATAATAAAGTTATTGCTGATAGTCGTTCCAGCAACTGCTCTTGTTTTCTTTACATATCTGTTAGGTAAAGAGTTGTTTGATAAGAAGACAGGATTGTTTGCTGCTTTGGCATCTGCTGGAATGTGGTCATATTCATTTTGGGGGGCAAGATTCCAACCAGATTTTCTTTCAGTAAGTTTCCAGGTTTTTTCTCTTTTTTTCTTTTGGAAGATGTTTAAAAATCCCTCGAGCAAATTTGCAGTTTTGGGAGGTATATGCGCTGCACTCGGATTTTACTTTAAGATCTCAGCACTATTGGTGCCGCTGGCAATTTTTATCTTTGCAATCTGGAAAGACCATCTTGAAGCTTTTAAGAAAAAAGAGTATTGGTATGCAGCCTTAGCCTTCATAATAGCCCTTATTCCATTTATGATCTGGCAGTATTCTTCATTTGGTCATCCATTGGAATTCGCCAAATCCTATGGTATAGAGGGAGGCACAGCCGAGAGGGATTTTGGATGGAAGACATTAGACTTTTTTACATTATTTCCCAAGGAGGTTTTTTTCATTCTTTTTGTGATAGGAGTAATAGGCTCTTTCATATATTTAGGATTAAGATTTGACTTGATCTTGAAAGATAAGGATAAAAGGTTGGATCCCAAAATATTCTCACTGATTGTTCTTGCATCAGTCGCAGCATTCTATATATTTTACATCCAGGGAGAGATAGAGGACAGATGGGTATTTCTTATAACTCCATTTATTTTCTTCTTTGCAGCTCAGGGCATCTTCTCTCTTTTCTCATTATTCAAGATACATAAGAAAGAGGCCAAGATAGTGCTTCTGCTTTTACTCTTCGGTATATATTTCTACTCGCAAGTTCCATTTGCTACTGACCTAATCAAGAGTAAATTACCTTCTTATGTGCCTGTAAAGGAAGCAGGTCTTTGGGTAAAAGAGAATTCTTCACCCTCAGATTCCATTGTAAGTGCTTCTTATACTCAGATGACTGCTTATTCAGAAAGACAAGTTCACATTTTCGCACCTTGTCCTTATGTATGCTTACCTTATAAGAATGAAGAAGAATTTGATCAAGCACTTTTAGAAAAAAAACCCAAATATGTGATGGTATCTCTTTTTGAGGGCCACCCGCCATGGATATTTCAGCAACAGATGCAGAAGAATGGCATTCAAGCAATAATAATGCCTTATTTTAATTCTTCTATAGCTTTCAATCAACAGAGACAAGTTATTGCAGCCGATATAAAGCAGGCAACTCAAAGAGGACCTATAGAATTTGAACTTGTATTTCCAAAAAATCAATTCAACGGCGTGTTTATCTACGAAGTAAGGTATTCATAAGCAAACTTCCTCAATCTTTATAAATAATCGAGGAATCTTCTTCCTATGTGTGGAATAACAGGTTTTTCTTGGGAAGATAAAGAGCTTTTAAGGAATATGACACAGGAGATAGCTCACAGAGGTCCAGACGACTTTGGATATTATACCGATAAAGGTATTTCTTTGGGACATAGGAGACTCAGTATCTTAGACCTTTCAAGGCGAGGTCATCAGCCAATGTTCAATGAAAATAAAGATATTGTAGTGGTATTTAACGGAGAGATTTACAATTTTCCCTCTCTGAAGGAAGACTTGCAAAAAAAGCGCCACAAGTTCGCGAGCACTTCAGATACAGAAGTCATAATTCATGGTTATGAAGAATATGGTTTGGATATTTGCAGTAAACTAAAAGGCATGTTTGCCTTTGCTTTATGGGATACAAAGAAAAAATTACTTCTTCTTGCAAGAGACCAGATAGGAGAGAAACCTCTCTACTATTCCATAATGGGGAAAACTATAATTTTTGCATCTGAGATAAAGGCCCTATTGACGCATGATATCGCTAGGTCTGTAAATATGCAGGCTCTTTCAGACTATCTAGGATTAAGATTTTCTCCAGGAGAGCAGACTATTTTTGAAGGAATAAACAAACTTCGTCCTGGCAACTATCTTGTATGGAAGTCTGGAAATGCATCTATTAAAAGATATTATAGTCTGCCAAGTCAGTCTAATGGAAAGGGAGATGCTAATCAATTAAGGGATATGATGGAGCAAGTAATAAATGAGAGGTTAATGTCAGATGTGCCTCTAGGGGTATTTCTCTCTGGAGGTCTTGATTCCAGTGCGATTGTCTCATACGTCTCGAGAAACGTGAAAGACCTAAATACTTTTTCAATAGGTTTTGGAGATAAGACAGACGAGACCCATTATGCAAAACTAGTCTCGGATAAATTCCAGACTAAGCATCATGAAATAATGTCTAGTCAAGATGAGATTCTTAAAAATCTTCCTCAAGTAGTATGGCATCTTGACGAGCCTCTTGCGGACCCAGCATCTCTCCCTCTTTATGTATTGTCTAGAGAAGTCAGAAGAAAAGTAAAGGTCGCACTTTCAGGAGAAGGTGGAGACGAGGTATTCGGCGGTTATATTCCTCCAAATGTCTTGGATAAGGTAAGAAAAGTTTTCAGCATTCCTCATCCAATTCGCTCAGTAGTAGCTAAGACAGTGGTAAAGCCCGCATCAAGTTTGTTCAGTTATCCTCACAAACAGATGATACTGATGGCAGGAGATATAATTAGGAGCCGAAATATGGTAGAGGGCTATAAGAAATTATTTTATCTCCCATTCGAGCCCAAGGAAAAAAAAGACACGATATGTTCAAAGAATGTTCGTTATGAGACAGTATTTGATGATTTGTTAAAAGATAAGAACTCTCTTTATAATGGCACATATCAATATTACTTGAATCACTGGCTTCCAGAGGACCTCCTTATGAAGACGGATAAAACAGGTATGGCGCACGCCCTAGAAATAAGAGCACCATTTTTGGACAAAAACCTGATTGATTTTTCTCTGAGGCTGGACCGAAGATATAAGCATGATAGGGCACTATTTAGGCAGACAGTCAAGGAGATTCTACCTAAAGAAGTTCTAAGGAGAAAAAAGCAAGGTTTCACTCTTCCTTTGTCTAGGTGGTTCGCTAGGAAGGACTTTCTTTCCCGTTCCTTGTCTCACATTGAGGACTTGGGCAATAGGAAACTATTGGCAAAATCGGAGATAAAAAAGATAGCAGATAATCCACAGCACTTCAGGAATGACCATAAAATATGGGTTCTTCTTCAACTAGAGCTTTGGTGCAAGATTTATTTAGACAAGAAAAAACTAAATTCAATAGGTATCTAGATGAAATTCAATCCAAAAGTAAGCTACATTTTAGGTATATTAAATGCAGAAAGAACTCTAGAAGAATGCCTTAAAGGTATTTACAAACAGAAATATCCACTGAAAAAGTTTGAAGTCATATTAGTTGACGGAGGTTCAAGTGATGGCACTCTCGATATAATTAAGGGATTTCAGAGAAAGTATGACAATATAAGGCTCCTTCATAACCCTAAGAAGTTATCAGAAGGGAAGGGCATGAGTAAAGATATGGGTGTCAAAGCAGCAAAACACGATATTCTCATTTTCTTAGATCATGATAATATAATCGTTGAATCTAATTGGCTGGAAAACATGCTAGAGCCATTCAAGGATAAAAAAATAATGGCTACACAATCGCTTCTTCAATCTCGCCCAGGAGATTCTCTTTTCCTTCACTATATCAATGGCGTAGGTGTTGAAGATCCCTTTGCCGTACCCTACTCTCTAGTATCTCAAGTCGTTCTGCATTCACAGCAATTTCCCCTAGAAAACAACGCATATTATACTTACACCGTCAAAGGCAACCCTCCACTCTTTGGTGGAGCAAACGGGGCAGCTTTCCGAAAATCAGTCTTCACAATCATTGGAGGATACACGCGTGACGTTGATATTTATGCAGCCATGGGGGATCAATTCATGAAAGTAGCAGTTCCTCTACACGGAAGAGTCTACCATCAAACTTCGTCCAGCATGGCCCTCTACTTAAAAAAGAAAGCAACTTACTACTATCGTTTCATCGCCAACGATGTTAGTTGGAAGCAGTATCGTTGGGTTCCCAAAGGTTTTCGCGGCAACATCAAGTTTTGGCTCATGATCGCCTCCAATCTTTCGTTTATTACTCCTTTTCTTCTTTCTCTCAATCAAGCAATTAAAAGAAGGGAAGCCTTCTGGCTTCTTCACGCGCCTTTTCTATGGTACATCACGATGATCTATGGCATCACCACACTCATTAAAATTAAGAATTTCTTCAGGTATGCCTAATCATTTCTTTCTTGCTTTCACTACAATATCCAGCCCATGTCTGTTTTTCTGGCCATAAGTTCTTTCAGCACTCTTTTTGAATGTCGCAAATGGCCTTTTTTGCCTTAATATATTCTTGAAAAAGAGATGCAAGTAAAGATTTGCCAACAATGTCCAATTCTCAACAACATTCAAATCCTCTAAACGCAATCCTGCTTCCTCTAACCTTCGCGTAATCTTCGCATTAGAATAATGTCTCTTATGCTCAAAATAAAGTACAGGATTGATTATATGAAGAGGATGCATGTTCGGCACAGACACAATGAGAGTCCCTCCTTTCTTTAGATGAGGCATAATAATTGACAATGCTTTTCTATCATCAACATGTTCCAAGACTTCTAGGATAATTATTGCATCAAAATATTCTCTCTTGAAAGGCAAGGGCTTATGTATATCTCCTTCGATAAGTCTTGTTTTTTTCAGGTATTTGGAAGCTTCATACAACTTCTTTTTGTCATAGTCAAGCGTCACAACTTCGCTCACTTTATTCTCAAGTTCATGTTCAATCTCAGGGATATTCGAAATTCCTATATTGAGTATTTTCATATCCTTTTTAGGTTTTAGTAGACTTAGTATATAATTTGTTCTTGCCGAAATGTCCTTAACTTCTTTTTGCGATGTCATTGAATAATCTTTTGAAATATTCTTGCAATTTAGAAAAGTTTCTTTTATCAATTTTCGCGACTTTCTTGTAAGAATTAAGTAATTCAGGAGTAAGTTCATCAATGTTCAAGACAGCTTTTATCCCAGTTCGTTCTTGCAAATAGATAGCAAATTCAACTTGATGGTCATTCAAGTGCTCATGGAATTTCTTCTGCCTAGGAACAGTAATTAAAGGTTTCTTATTAAATAAAACAAATTCTAAAAGTGAAGTTGCAGACTGACTAACCACTAGACGAGCTTTCTTGAAGTAAGGTTCAAGGGAATCAGCGAATTCAAACGACTCGCAATTCTTGGGAATATATTTCGTAAAACCTCTTTGAATCAATATTTTTTCCTTCACTTGCGGAGCAATCTCATCTATTCTCTTTATTAATCGTTCAAAAGATTCAGGATGTGTACCTACAGCTACAAAAATCATAAAATACCTCCCTCATATTTTGCTTTGTTGCCATATTTTGCAGCCATGCTCTGATGTTGCACAAGAAAAAGATGGGAAAGGTAGTAACAAGCACGCGCAGACCAATTAGGTGTTTTCACGCGAATGACAGTATCAATAAAAACAGTGTATATTCCCAAAGAGCGCGCAGCGATGCATGCAGGAATAGAGATTTGTGCACCATTAGTTACAATACAATCAATTTTCTCTTCTTTAAAGACCCGCCGTAATTGGAGAGTTTCCTGTATATAACGCCAAGGATATAATTGAAGGTGGTCCTTTGGAAAAAAATATGTTCTGAATTTCTTCAGAAAACTTTTTTCTTTTACTTTATAACCTGATTTTACTTTCTGGTTTTCTGTAATAAAGATTGCACCATATTTTCCCAATACTTTTTTTGTGAATAGAATGTGTATTTGCCCTGAGTGCCCCCCTTGGGAAGCTACAAATGCTATATTCATACTATCTTTATTCATATAGTTCTCCTCTCATGTCTGGAATCGGAGAAAACCGCGTCATTTATGGGAAGGTAGCACATCGTGCTATTGATATTAGTATACTTTACCTTATAAAACGCAATTTGTCCTTGAAGATTTAATTCTAATTTGAATTCGAGGATGTTAACCATCGCTTTACAAGCGATGGTGGATTTTTAAGGCTTCTGGCATCACATCATATGCTCTGACAATGAAATTAAATGGGGAATTAAGCAGCCTCAGTCGGACTATGCTGGTGAACATCTGGAATGGAACCTTTAATACATTAAGTCTTGAGTTTTTCTGGTCTTCCCATATGGTGGGTATTTCTCTGACTTTGAAACCTGCCTGTTTCAGTTTAAACAAGACTTCAATATCAAAAGACCATTGTGTAAGTCCAAGATGAGGGATTATCTTTACTAATGACGCAGGAGTAAATATTTTTGCACCGCACTGCGTGTCCGTAAAGTGTAAAAAAAGTATTCCTCTGTTCAATATATTGAATCCTCTGCTTAGGATTCTTCTAAAAAACGTCTGAGGAGTCTTTACTGTGCTCCCCTTCATCCATCTGCTAGCTATAACTCCATCCCATCCTGGAAGGGCATTGATGAGGTCGAGATATGCTTGAGGAGGGGTAGAACTGTCCGCATCTACAAATCCTATCCCATCATAATCTCCTTTTAATGCTTTCTTAAATCCTTCAATGGTAGCATAGCCTTTTCCTCCCCTTATTAGGTCCAGATATTGGATATGCTTGTTTTTCTTCGCGAAGGCCTTCACTATGTCTATAGTCTTGTCTTTAGAGTTATTGACCACTACCAAGAGTGTGTATTTCAGTTCCCCTTTCTTCTCGATAGAATCAAAGAATGATGTGTAACTTTCAAGCGTAGGCCCAATCCTCTTCTCTTCATTATAGGCCGGTATTATTATAGCAATTCTCTGCATTATCATTCTAGGTCAACTTGCTTTAAAACTTTGTGTATGATTACTCTTTAATATGATTTTCAATACATTATGAGCCAAAGTTCTTGATTTCCTCTTAGTTTGTGGCTTATAAGTTCGAGAACAACTTTTAAATATCGCTCTGGCATAGCCTCATAATGGGATTTTATGAAAAATGGTTGGATAAGGTATGGGGAATATTCTTCTCAAAAGACAGGACTAAGTTCTACCTTCTTTTGATAATCCTTTTGGGATTTGTGTTGCGTCTTGTCGGGGCTATTAATCTTGGAGTATCTGCAGACGATATGCATTTTAGTGTACACGCCATAGAATTTCTAAGCTCAGGCAAGCTGGTCGTTTACGACCAGTCAGCATCTCTCTGGTATGCAGTTACAGATATATTCTATAATATTTTTGGTGCATCTCAATTAGGCTCAAGGATGGCTGCCTTGTTGTTCGGAAGCCTGTCAATAATCGCAATATTCTTTCTAACTAGGGAATTCTCAGATACCAAGGCTGCCCTTGTAGCATCTCTATTGCTTGCAATATCACCTTTCCACATAAAATATACTGTGTCCGAGATGGATGTCATGGCTATGTTTTTCGTTTTGATGAGCATGACTGTCTTTTTTAAGGCAATAAAGACTGGAAAGGCAATTCACTTTGCATCTAGCGGCATAGTTTTGGGGCTGGCATTGATGACAAAAGTATATACATTATTATTTGTGCCTGTATTAGTCGTATACGCATTATACCACAACAAGTCTATTAATAAGCAAGCACTGACAAAGAGTCATCTCAAGCTCCTTACTATATTCATAATTTGTGCAGGCATATTTGCAATACCAAGCTTAACTCATAATTACCTTCTGTACAAAGAGAAAGGAATAATGGACCTAATATACACCAATGCGCTTGGCACAAAGGCAGGAGAGGGCAAAGGTATTATGGGTACAATCTTGTCCCCCATAATTGACACTGAAAAATTATTTTCTAATGGTGCCCCCCATTACTCTTGGGATACAGGCTTTGGTCACGGTGCTGATTGGCGTGGATTCTTTTTAGGCAATTCCATGCATTTGGGAGGTGATCCAAGACCATCTTCTATTTATGCATTCACATTTATCTGGAACAATGACCCTATAATCCTTCTAGCTGGCATATTGGGTATTATCTTTCTAGTGTACAGAAAACAGAAGGCGTATCCAATTCTTTCTATTTTAGTATTAGTATTGGTCTTTGCTTATCTGGCATCCCGTATCCTTCTTGCTAAGCATTATATATTTCTACTTTTGTTATTCATTCCTCCAGCAGGCATCTTCTTGAGTGAGATGCACGGGTTAATATCAAAAAAGATAAGGGCATTTAGACTACGTTATATTATCATGATCTTGTTATTATTTAGTTTATTCTGGTTAGGTTACAAAACACCATATGCCATGAGTCCATTTTACATTCAAAGCGAGGTGGGCCAACTTATGAATTATAAGGAGCAATCAATTCCTGACAAAGCTTTTGTTTTTGCAGATTCCAGGATTTATAGAGGCCAAATACATTGGGCATTAAATGGTAAAACATACGCCGAGGCAGCCTATCTTCCTCAGATTGTAGAAGCCTCTCAGAAATCTGGGAGGGCAGTTCAGACTGAAACTTATTTTATAGAGTGCGCAGTAGATGATTGCGGATGGGGCACTATTAAGGACCAGCCACAATTTAATCAGAGCATGGAGAATATTGTCGAGATATTCAGCACACAGGGCAAACTACAAAAAGAAATTTTGAGCACTTCTTTCGAACCTTCTTATTTTCCAGGAATATCTAAACCAAAGACAGTTCATTTTAAGGTCTATAAGACAACCATCCCTATAGACCCTTCCATTTCACACTCTTTGGATTCAAGCAAGGTTTGGTTCCTTTACCCAATAGGTTACGATGAAGACATAGCCATACCATTTGACAAATATTATGTAGATAATCCCTTAGATAGCCTAATAGATCTTATCGCCCATGCCATACAATACCTAGCCATAATTCTTGCATTCATCACAGCCCTTTTAGCGGTGAAATGGCTCCTTGACGAGTAAAATGAGACTTTCAATCTTGATTCCAGTATACAACGAAGAAAAAACAATCCTTGCAGTTCTTGAGAGGATAAAGAAGGTAGACCTTGGATTGGCAAAAGAGATTATCATAGTAAATGATGGGAGCAAAGATAATTCAGAGGAAATAATTAGATCTTTTCTTAAGAAGAACAAATCATCAAAAGGCACATCTTGGAAATTTTACTCCAAGGAGAATGGTGGTAAAGGCTCTGCAATTAAGATGGCTCTATCTCATGCAACAGGAGACCTTTCTATAATCCAAGATGCGGACTTGGAATATCTTCCAGAGGAAATAGAGACACTCATAGCAGAATACAATAAGAGAAAGTCTGAAGTGGTCTATGGTTCCAGGATACTTAAAAGAGATAATAAGGCCTCTTATATCTTATATTACTTGGGCAATGTATTTCTAAGCTTTATGACCAGTATTTTATATGGCAGAGTCATAACTGATATGGAGACTTGTTACAAGCTTATCCCCACAAAGATTTTCAGGGAACTTAAAATAACTAGGAACAATTTTGATCTTGAACCAGAGATTACTGCTAAGATATTGAGGAAAGGGTATAATATAAAAGAGATACCTATAACTTACAATCCAAGATCTAAGACTGAAGGAAAGAAAATAAGCTGGAGAGACGGGTTCTCTGCTTTATGGGTTCTATTTAAGATAAGGATAAGCAGGGCTTAATTTTTTCTCTCTTCACTCAGGAAAGTCGTTGCCCACCAAAGAAAACATATATTTGCGGTAAGGAAAGCAAGAGAAAACTGTTGTAATGAATGCGAGAACGTGAATAGCAGGACTATTTCCAATGCCAAGAATACGAGGGCAAATCCAGCGCCCTTAGTCATTCCTTTTGATAACTTGTATAATAATGTCATATTTGTAAGGGATAGGACGCTGGTTCCCAATCCCAATATGAAGAGTATAGACTGAGATAATGGTGCACTCTTTCCTGAGGATAGCCATATTAGAAAGTCTGGAAAGAAATAGATGAATGTCAGGGCAGAAATTATACACAATAATAATAATATCAGCGCATTTTTGAATGTGCCAGGGTTTTTCTTTCTTCTCTCATCTTCAGCAGATAGTGGAAACATAGCTTTTCCTATAGGGTACGTGCCAAAGAATATTGTCTTAGCAAGAATAGCTGCAAGTGCATAATATCCTGCAGTCTCAGCGTCAAACACTATTTTTGCTATGAATATATCTAAACTATAGAATGCCAAAACTGTGAAAGTTATTATAAAAACAGGTAATGAATAACCTCTTATTCCTACAGTCATTGCTTTTTTCTCTTTAGACTTTAATATCTTTCTTATATCCTTGTCGGCAAATGAGAGGAGCAACGCCATGACGACTCCCAGGGCACTCGCAGTCATAGCACCGTATACTTTCCATCCCCACAATACAAGAGCCACAGCAAATCCCAACTTTACAACAGATTCTATCATCATGCTGACTCCAAGGGAAAGAAATCTCTGCCTTCCCTGCATCACTCCCCTTGTTATAGGTAGGAGGAAGGAAGTAAATATCATTACTCCAGTTATTGCAAAAAGTAAGTAGGGTATTTTTAGAAGAGGTGAGAGGAAGATAGACAAGATAAGATATAAAACGAAGAGCATAAAAGATACAGAAATAGCTTTCCTTCCAGAGCGCATTATTATATTCTTTAGCTTTCCAGGATCTTTTTCAGTTGATGTGTATTTAGTGATTATGGTCTGTATAGATTCTGTGAATATACCGAATATATAAATGACTGAAAATAAAGTAGCTACAATACCATACTCTGCGACTGTAAGGAGATGCAGCATAGTGAAATGGAAAACATAATTCAGGGCGTTGAATATCCCGAATGTTATTAGAAGTATTATGCTTCCTTTTACTATCGGCCTCTTCATATGTTTCTTTACGTCAAAATTCATGATATAAATATCCCGTCCTTAAATAACCAGAATCCAATTAATATTACTGCTAGTTGGAAGCACCATAATAGATAGACTACATTTTTTTCAGTAGAAGGAATATTAATGTTCTTCAATATTCTTATTGCAAAATGTTCAAGACCGTATATTTTATCATAGGGCTCGTTCAATGTACCATCTTTCTGGGGCTTGCCAAATGAGTATTTTACAAGCTTTCCTCTAGATTTCAATACGGTTTCTATTATATACGGTATAAAGAAGAATATTGCTATCTTCTCAAAATTCCCCAAAATCGCCATAGTAGCTATCAGGCTGCCTATGGCATAAGTCATCACATCTCCTGGAAATACTTGGGCAGGGCAGAAATTGAATAGTAAAAATGCAAGAAGGGCAGCCACCATGCAGAAAGCTATCAAAGATAACCATGCAGCATTTGTGAATAAAGCCACAATACCTAATGCAGACAGGATAAGCACTCCTTGTCCGGCCTCAAGCCCATTATAGCCTGCTAGAAAATTATATGTCGAAGTAGCACCAACTACTCCTATTGGCACTAATATCAAAGAATACAATACTCCTATATTTACAGCTCCAAGAATAGGGATATTGATATCAGCTCTTCCGGCATTTATAGCAATTAATGGAACAGACACGAAGAGGAGCACGGCTAGCCTAGATTTCCTTGACAGGCCCCCAGATCTCCATCCAAGAAGGTCATCAATAAATCCTATTCCAGAGGCAAATACGACTACGAGAAGGAGTGCAAGTATGTCAGCAAGGTTATCTGTAGTAAAAAAGAATGTCTGATAAGCCACAAAAAACATTGCTCCGAATAGAAATCCTAGCATGACCATTATTCCACCAGAGCCAGCCACTTTCCCTCTCTTTAGCTTATTCATGTCTTCCCATTCAAGATTTATTGAATGTGCCTTCTGTATCCATATTTTCAAAGAGAACAAAGTTACCAGGAAACTTATCAACAAAGGTAATATAAGTATTAGATCTGCCATTATCTTGCCAGCCTTAAGTCTTGGAAGTTTTTCTGGAGATACGTAGAATTGGTTTGTATATCATCAGGATAATTTATCTCCCATATTCTTATAGGTCCTTGCACTCCTTGATAAAATACAATGTCTCCGATATCAGTTCCAACTGCTTGCGGTCTTATCTGTTCTACAATTGGAGAGTCTTGAGTATGGACAAGCTTGAAATAAAGATTATCCTCTTTGTAAAGATAAAGTCTTGCAAGCTGGGACCTTACAGTTTTCGAGCTTAAGTATAATAACGCGCCATCTTTCTCAAGACCTATTCTTTCCCCATTAGGTTGTAAATTGTTCATGAAAAACACTCCAGCATCTATTCCAGAGCCAAAGTCATAGAATGTGTCATTATAGAAAGCATATCTTAATGGAAAAGATTCTTCTTTCTGTTGATCTTTTTGCCTATATACATATATTCCTTGAGCAGGTCCTCTCAGATTGCCTTGCGGGTCCATCTCTATGCTTATTCCAATTATACCTGATCTGTCTGCAAGGATAGAAACAGTACTGGTCCCATTAGTCTGGTTCTGAGTATAAAGTATGTCTCCGTCTAATGGTATTATGGATTGATATTTTTGCGCCCCAGGATAATAAAATACCTTGGTACCATTCTTTACTTCTTTAAAATCTACAGGAGAACGAGTCATTGTTTGTATCCAGCTTCTTCTATCTCCACTAAGATCAGAACCTATGCTGGAGAAAGCAGTATACTTTCCAATGTCCGAGGAATCTATTAGGAAGTGGGTCGTCTTATGAGTATAGAGATAGCTCAATACTTCCATTTGTTCTTCTGGGGGAGCTGTCAATGCATATCTCCCCATAAGAAAGTTCCAGTAAGGTATCGCATTTCCTCCATCCAATACGGTAGCTCTGTCTCCTATGGATTGTAGCCAGTATCCATAATCCCACCAATGCCCGAATACAGCATTTTGAGGTGTATTGTCTCTCACCCACCCCATGGCTTTCTGCCATTGGAAAGTATACGAGTAAGGTATACTTCCCTGGGCTCCCCCTCTGCTTGCTTGATAGAAATTATAGGCTGCAAAAAGAGAAGACACAAGGATCATAATCATGATGATTATCGCTATTATTTTCCATCCTTTTTCCTTTACTCTGTAAGCCTTTATGCTAGTTATTACAAGATATGCAACTATTATTGCGGCAGGGATAGCCAGGACCATAATAAGTCTCACTGCTCCTCTAGCTGATATGATGCTAAGGAAGAAGAATGCAAATAACATCACTGTCCCAGGATTAAGTGTCTTAAATCTTTCTTCCTTTGATATACCTATCAAAGAAAAGGCACCAAAGCAGGCAATAAGCATTCCTGATAATATCATGAAGAAAGTAGAATCTTTGAAATAAAGTATCCAAATCATGTAAAATAAGAATGATGCTCCTGCTATTTGATAATATAGCTTTGTTTTGGCAGTTTTTGCCATCCCTGGCCAGCCTAATACAAATACAAGTAGAAGAAATCCTAGACCATATAACAACAAACTCATTGAACTTGTTCCATTAAGCACACTGTCTCCCCTATACCTACTGAATATGAGTGCAAATAGGAATCCAAGGTAACCTCCAGTCATCACTAGTCTTTCCTTGATTGAGAAAGATTTGACCATTGAGAAAAACAATAGTACTGATCCAAAAAAGAATAGCCAGAAGAACAAAGGTATTTGAGACCAGGAACTTGCTGTGCTTTGCGAGACTTTGAACCAATTAAATGTTAAGAATGTGAACAAACTGTAGAATGAGGGTCCAAAATTGCCTGCCCATTCATCAAAGAACGGTTGCCTGTTTTCAGCAACAGTTACTCCAAGTCTGTCAGTAGTTGGTGTTACAAGTTGATTCACTACATTTTGTACTTTTCCTTGTATGAAATTAGGACCAAGAGCAAGAGATCCTGCAAGAATACACACAAGAGCAATACCTATTGCTATGAGTTGATTTGGAAGATGCGACAGTTTCCCTCTCTCAATAAATTTCTTCAAGGGGGTCTCCCTTAACGCAAAATCCACTACCATTACTACTAGTATAAAAGTGGCTATCCCAGTTGTTGTAGAAGTAAGTAAGCCCATGAAAGTATAACGTTTTGTGAAAGCTGCAGTAATGCCCATCGATCCCAGAAGCCATAGTCCATAGATGAATACCGAGTGTCTATGGGTTTGTCCTACAAGGAATAGAACTGTTGCAGCAAGGCCGATAGTAATATAAATATAGATGTATCCTCCCCATACGAGGGCCATTGCAGCTGTAGTTATGGCAGACAGTATAGCATATAAATATCTGGGCAGATTTTCCTTAGCCTTCCAAGCAAGAAGGAAGAAATAGAATGCTAAGAAAAGGAATGGTAATGCACTCACTTCTTTTTCAGGTATTCCCGCCACTGTTCTAGGTAAGAGTACAGGTATAACAGTCAGGATAAATGATGCAAATAAAGCGATTGCACTTGACGTGTTCTCACCAAGCTCATCTCTAAACATTTCTCTTACAAGGAAAAAGAAAGTTATTATCCCGAGAGCAAACATAAATACAGGATATATTATCGCTGAATATTCAACAGATGTGCTTCCAAATGCACTAGCTAGTTTATGGAACCAAGCCATAAGAATAGGGTGAAGGATTAATTCTTCTGAAGTATTGAACCCTATAGGAACATATCTCATAGGGTCAATCTCAAATAAGGATCCATTTGCCACTATATCCTTCATCCATCTTAAGAATAAGAATGGGTCTAGGTCTGGACCAAGGGTCCAAGTGTCTCTCGAGATGTCCCACAGTCCAGGTTTTCCAGTCCCAGGGTTGATGCTCATTGGCAGGGTCCTTATCTTTATGGAAATCCACACAATCCATGCAAATAATGGATAAAACGCATACTTGTCTTTCCTATAATAGACGCATGCCGCAGATAATGAAGCAAGTAGTGCAAGAAGAAACCAATCTCCTGGGTTCCATGCATAAGCTATAGATGCAAAATAAGCTATTGGGGCAAAGCCAATGTTTGGGTTAAACAGGCCGCTTTTTACCCAAATACTAATGGATAGACTAATGGCAGCTATTGTCAGGAATGATGAGAACAATATATCTCTTTTAAGAAAATCTATAACTAGTTTCTTGCGCTCATGGATTAGTTTGTCTTCTTCCATCTTTTATCTTTAACAAAGCGCAGGAGGACTATTTAAAGTTTCACAATTTAGCTTAGAATAACTTTGGAGTTACCCAGACATTAACAGTCATCATCTTGGGCAAATTTTTGGAACAAGATCCGGGGTTATCCATACTTCTATAAGGCCAGCTCCAAGAAGTACGACTATCGAAACTAATACAAGGCTTAATGAATCCTCCAAGACTTCCCAGAATTTGTCAGTTCCCCACTCGTGCCTTATTACCGCTGTAGAGACTATACCTCCCGCGAGGGCGACAATGAAATATGCCGCTATCTCAGGTATCCCATGAATTAGGTAACGAAATAACCCACAGGGCATTGCAGAAATATTTGATCGAGCGAAAATCCCTATCGCAGCTGCAATGACACTTGCGTTCCAAGCAAGGACAAATATAGCTCCTGCTCCAAATATTAATGAGAATATTAGAGTGAACATTAGGACAGAGAGATTATTCGAGAATATAGCTCTGAACCTATCTGTCTCGGACAGTACGTTGGCGTTTATTACTCCAGATTTCTTTATCCCATACTGTGTGACGCAATCGTTGAAGTTATTTGGCCTATTTATCATGCAGAAAGTCTCTATCTGTGCCTGGAAACTTGAGGCCGATGATAATACAATATACCAGAATGAGAACGCAACAACAAATCCTACAAATAACCATAAGAAAGCGAATATGGCATTTTTATGCTCGCCAAGCAGTCTCTGAATAGTCTTATCTTTTGTGATCTTTTTCTCTTCATATCTTATTGTGAAGTATACGAATGGCAAGGAGAACATAACTGTAAATGTCACTATTAGTATTCCAGAATATTTTGACAGCACCGGATCGGCAGAAAACATCCAATTTACAAGTAACAGGGAAATGCTGGCATAAAATGCACCAACAAAAAAAAGTTCCCATGGCCTTCTCTCTGCCTTCTTAGGACTCAACAACATCTCAAACATTCTTTTTTACTCCAATATTAAAAATAATCCAGACCTTATAATATTTTGCTATTTTAATTGAGAAGAAATCTACCAGCCTTTAGGCTGGAGTGGCGAAGAAACGCTAGATACTTATGTCAAGGAACTTGACTAAAACTCCAGCTTTTAAGCTGGAGTTGTTCCTTGAGCATCCAAAAAACGAGCGCCTGCATCAAACTGCGGCTTTTAAGCCGCAGTGGCGCATCGTTTTTTTGATTCTAAAGAAAATATGGATACAATGAGCTAGATGTTAGCTCACTGTACACCCAATATAGTGATAACTTTCTGACTCTAAATAAACCTTTCGTGAGCGCGACAACGCGCTTCGCGCGGAGAAATAATGGAA
>Ga0194121_10001048_pt1 | contig 48300 bp, 58 predicted proteins | sample TA2MahCa50mmetaG_FD_148609 | JGI IMG/M metagenome (GOLD analysis project Ga0194121, IMG submission 148609) | Freshwater microbial communities from Lake Tanganyika, Tanzania - TA2015020 Mahale Deep Cast 50m | ecosystem: Environmental > Aquatic > Freshwater > Lake | place: Tanzania: Lake...
CATGAGCGGGGAAATCTCGCGGTAGATATCCAGTTGGACCACCTTGATGATGCTTACTCCATTCATCTCTTGCAAATCCCTGCTTTAGATATTCAACCTCACCAGATTTGAAAGCTTGGCCATATGTCGCTCCCACCTTTGTGCCACTAAAAAATGCTGCCTCAACATTTAGAAGTCCCTGATATCTCTGCTCTATCTCTTTAGAAAGAGAATTAAATGAAACAATTCTCGTCACGCTAGCAATTAATCCTTTCCTTCTAGCACAAACAACTCCCATAACAAGTGAGCCGATAAGACTTGTGGTGGGGAGAGGATGTCTAAAACTTTCAATGCGATCACTACCAGCAACTAATAAAACCACCGGCTCTAAATTATGCGCCCAGAGATTTTCTGCAATCACTCCAGCTGCCCCAACCTCACTCATCTTTGGCGAGATCTTGAGCATCGATTCACCTAAAGATTTAGCAGCATCGCTACCGATCTGCTTTAATCGCTCAACTTCAAAAGAATTTAGAGATCTTCTTAGCTCTTCAACCTCTGCTGATAAATTAATGCGATTATTGTCAGGGCCATCGATACCTATCTTTTCACCTGATGGCAGCTGCCCATCCCTGCCTTCAAACCAATTAATGACAATTAACTCTTCATCACCTGATAACTCTTCTGCCTCAAGCCTTGGCGCCTCTATCTTGTTAGTTACAACAACAATTCGATCCTTATAAACAATTACATCAAGACAGGCCAGTTCAAGAGTTGTTGGAATATGGGCTCTGCCGCCAATAATCCAAGCAACATTGGCTCCCTTCTTTAAAATAAGAGCATCAAGGCCCTTTGCTTCAAGTAAAGCCTTGATTCTGGCTCGCTTTTCGCGTTGCTCTAAGGATCTAGTCATAGGGATAACTTATGAAAGAAGCGACGAAACTTCTATGCCGAATCGGGCAAGCTGGGCTTTCCCGCCATCTTCAACGGAGAGGACAAATGGCTTGCCATCTGGGGCAATGCAGTAAGAGTTTTCAAAGTGAGCTCCATAGGACTTATCTTGCGTTACAACAGTCCAATTATCTTCAAGAACTTTAGTTTTTTCAGAACCAAGAGTAATCATCGGCTCAATAGCAAAGACCATTCCAGCCTCAATTGTTGGACCATGGCCAGCTTTACCAAAGTTAAGGATATGCGGCTCCATATGCATTACATTTCCAATGCCATGGCCACCATATTCTCGCAAAATTCCATACTTTCCTTGCGAATTAATATATTTCTCAATGGCATGGCCAATATCGGAAATCTTTGCTCCCATAACTCCGGCAGCAATTCCATACCAGAGTGATTCTTCACAAACTTCCAACATCTTTGCATGTTCACTCTTAATTGGATCAACAATTACAGTAAATGCTGCATCGCCATGCCAGCCATCAATTATTGCTCCACAGTCAACTGAGACAATATCTCCAGGCATAAGCATGCGATCACCAGGAATTCCATGAACAATTTCATCATTTACTGAAACACAAATTACTGCTGGATAGCCGTGATAGCCCTTAAAATTTGAAATTCCCCCGCCGCGTTTGATATTTGCCTCAGCAATTGCATCAAGTGCGCTAGTTGTAATACCAGCTTTAATATTTGCTCTTACTAACTCTAAAGTGCTTCGCACCAAGAGATTTGCCTGACGCATAATCTTTAGTTGATCCAAGGTCTTTATCTGGATCGCCATGGCTTAACTCAGTTTCTTACTTAGAGCCGCTATGGCAGCTGAGGTGATATCTGAAATCTCACCAGTTGCTGCAATAGTTACCAAGAGATTGGCATCTCGATAAAAGCTAATAATTGGCGCGGTTTGCTCGCTATAAACCTCAAGGCGTCTTCTAATTATCTCTTCCTTGTCATCATCGCGCCCTCTAATGGAGAGGCGCTTAACAATCTCCTCGTTATCAAGGGATAGTTCAAGTGCGGCATCAAGTAAGACGCCAGATTCAGCAAGCATCGCATTTAAAACTTCTGCTTGAGAGACATTTCTTGGAAAGCCATCTAGCAAGAAGCCAGCCTTAGCATCATCTTTTGTCAAGCGATCTTTAACCATCTCGTTAGTTAGTGAATCTGGAACTAGCTCGCCTTTATCCATAAAAGCCTTTGCTTTAAGGCCAAGGGGTGTGCCATTTTGTAAATTGGCACGGAAAATATCGCCAGTTGAAATGTGTGGAATTTTGTAATGCTCAGCAAGATGAACTGCCTGAGTTCCTTTACCGGCACCTGGTGGTCCAACCAGGATTAAGCGCATTAGCGCAAGAACCCCTCATAAGAGCGTTGCTGTAGCTGGCTCTCGATCTGCTTAGCAGTATCAAGACCAACGCCAACTACGATCAAAATAGCAGTTCCACCAAATGGGAAGTTCTGAGAGGCACCAAATAACACCAGTGCAATGATTGGGATAATTGCAACCAGTGCTAGATAGAGCGAACCAGGAGCAGTAATTCTATTTAATACATATGCAAGATAATCACTGGTTGGCTTTCCAGCACGAATGCCTGGAATAAAGCCACCATACTTACGCATATTCTCTGCAGTCTCTTCTGGATTAAAAGTAATTGCTACATAGAAGTAGGCAAAGAAGATAATCATTAGCGCATAGAGCGTTATATAAATCGGGTGATCGCCTTGAACAAAATTAGTTGAAATCCAAACCGCCCATGGCGCTTGGGAGTTGGTGAAGTTAGCAACCAGGGATGGAATATAGAGAAGTGATGATGCAAAGATAACTGGGATAACTCCTGATTGATTAACCTTTATCGGAATATAAGTTGTAGTTCCACCATATTGGCGTCTTCCAACCTGCTTCTTGGCATATTGAACTGGAATTCTGCGCTGAGATTGTTCAACAAATACCACCGCGGCCACAATCAAGACTCCTACCGCCATAATAAATAGGAATGTTGCCCATCCGCGTGAGAGCTTAATTGACCAGAGCTGACCAGGAAATGTCGCAGCAATTGATGTGAAGATCAAGATTGACATTCCATTACCAACGCCGCGATCTGTAATTAACTCACCTAGCCACATAATTACCGATGTTCCAGCAGTCATTACAAAGATCATGGTGACAATACGCTGCCAAGAAGTATCAGGGATGATCGCTTCAGTACAGCCATTGATTAGACGGCCTGGAGTTCTAGCAACTGCAATCAAACCTGTGGTCTGCATAACTGCAAGACCGATCGTTAGATAGCGGGTGTATTGCGTTAACTTAGCCGTTCCTGATTGGCCTTCCTTCTTTAGAGTTTCAAAGCGAGGAATAACAACAGTTAATAGCTGAACGATAATTGAAGCGGTGATGTAAGGCATGATGCCGAGAGCAAATACTGAGAGCTGCAAGAGCGCCCCGCCGCTAAATAAGTTAATCAGTCCAAATAGGCCGCCAGTATCAACATTTGCTAGGCAGCGCTGAACTGCGCCATAGGAAACGCCTGGGGTTGGAATCACAGAACCAAAGCGAAATAGCGCCATGATTCCAAGAGTGAAGAAGATTTTACGGCGCAGATCAGGAGTTTTGAAAGCCTTAGCAAAGACTGATAGCAACATTATCTTCTCCTCTTACTTTTAACTAGATATTATCTAGAGCGTCTTAATACTTCCGCCAGCGGCAGAGATTTTCTCTGATGCCGATGATGAGAAGCTATGGACTGTGACATTTACCTTAACGGAGATATCGCCATTTCCTAGGACCTTAACTGGGCGGCCCTTGCGAGCAGCGCCTAATTTATAAAGATCATCGATGGAGACCTCTCCACCTTTTGGAAATAGCGCATTGATAGTTGAGACATTAACAGCCTGATAAGTAACGGTCTCAGGGTTTTTAAAGCCACGAAGTTTTGGCAAGCGCTGCACAAGAGGCATCGCTCCACCTTCAAAACCTGCGCGAACTACATTTCTAGCCCTAGTTCCTTTACCACCACGACCAGCAGTCTTTCCCTTGGAGCCTTCGCCTCGACCTTTACGGGTCTTTGCTTTTTTAGCACCAGGAGCGGGACGGAGATGATGAGCTTTTAGCACCATAGTTATTCGACCTCCTCAACCTTAATCAAATGACGAACGCTATGAACCATTCCGCGAATCTCTGGACGATCTTCCTTAACTACAACATCACCGATTCTCTTAAGGCCCAGGGAGCGAAGAGTGTTTCGTTGATCAGGAGGATTGCCAACTTTAGAGCGAACTTGAGTAACTTTTAGACGTGGCATTTTATGCACCTGCCGTTGCGCTCATAGCACGGATGATTGCAGTTGGAGCAACGCGCTCTAGTGGCAGACCACGACGAGCAGCAATTGCTGCTGGATCTTCCAACATCTTAAGCGCTTTTGCTGTGGCATGAACCATGTTAATTGGATTATTTGATCCAAGTGACTTAGTTAGTACATCGCTAATTCCTGCGCACTCAAGAACTGCGCGCACTGGACCTCCAGCGATGACTCCAGTACCAGGCGCTGCAGGGCGAAGTAGTACTACTCCGGCTGCATCTTCGCCTTGAACTGGGTGCGGGATAGTGCCTTGAATTCTTGGAACTTTGAAGAATGATTTCTTCGCCTCTTCAACAGCTTTAGCAATGGCTTGTGGAACTTCTTTTGCTTTTCCATAACCAACGCCAACCATTCCATTGCCATCACCTAGAACAACAAGTGCGGTGAATGAGAAACGACGGCCGCCAGAGACAACTTTTGCTACGCGGTTGATAAATACCACGCGCTCGATATAGGGAGACTTCTCAGATTGGCGATCATCGCGACGTTCGCGCTTATCGCGTCCGCGCTTTGGCTTCTCTGCCTCAGTACTTACTACTTCTTTATCGGCCATTAGAAGTCCAACCCATTCTCTCTAGCACCTTCGGCAAGCGCTGCTACTCGCCCGGTGTAACGATTTCCACCACGGTCAAAGACCACTGTGGTAACTCCAGCTGCTTTTGCGCGATCTGCAACTAATTGGCCAACGCTTCTTGCCTTCTTAGTCTTATCTGCAGATGTTGCTCTTAGCTCTTTCTCCATAGTTGAAGCAGAGGCCAGAGTATGGCCACGTGAATCATCAACGATTTGCGCAACTAAGTGGCGAGCAGAGCGGGTAACAACTAAACGTGGACGCTCAGATGTTCCGGTAACTCTCTTTCGCACTCTAAAGTGGCGACGGGCGCGGGCAACTTGAGTAGAGCCCTTAACAATCCTCTTAGCGATATTCATACCTTCTTACCTGTCTTTCCAGCTTTGCGGCGAATGCGCGCACCTTGTAGATGCAGACCCTTGCCTTTATATGGATCGGCTTTGCGAAGTTTTTGAATCTTGGCAACAACTTCTCCAACTAGCTGCTTATCAACACCTGAAACGATTAGATCAGTAGGTGATTCAACGGTGAAGGTAATTCCGGCAGGAGCTGCAAAATTAATTGGGTGTGAGTAGCCCAGTGCAAACTCTAGATCTTTGCCCTTTGCCGCTACTTTATAACCAACTCCAACAATCGCAATTTTCTTTGAGTAACCAGCTGTGACTCCAGTAATCATATTTGAAATCAGAGTGCGAGAAAGGCCATGAAGGCTCTTTGCTGCGCGCTCATCATTGGCGCGTGTTAGTACTACTGAGCTCTCCTCTTTCTTTGGAGTAATCAACTCAGGAAGCACGTGGCTTAGCGTTCCCTTAGGTCCCTTAACAGAGACTGATTGACCAGAGATATTTACCTCAACCCCTGAAGGAATCGCCACTGGCATTTTTCCGATACGTGACATAGCAATCACCATACGTAAGCGAGAACTTCTCCGCCTACGCCATTCTTGTTAGCTTGTCGATCAGTGAGTAATCCTTGTGAGGTGGAAATAATTGCCACACCAAGGCCGCCTAATACTTTAGGAAGTCCTGTTGATTTGGCATAAACACGAAGACCTGGCTTTGAAACGCGGCGCAGACCTGCAATTGATCGCTCACGATTTGAACCATATTTAAGGTCAAGAGTTAAGGTTTTTCCAAAACCTTCAGGGTTATCGCTGACTTTATAGCCACCGATATATCCCTCTCTCTGCAAAATTTCGGCAATACGAACCTTCACCGATGAAGATGGCATAGAAACCACTTCATGGTAGGCGGTATTGGCGTTACGCAAACGAGCGAGCATGTCTGCGATCGGGTCGGTCATTGTCATAGTTGGCTCATCGCCTTTCTTTGGCTGGTTTCCCTCATACAAGGGACCTTTCCAATAGTTGTTACCAGGAAGCTTTCGTAATACCAGGAAGTTCACCGCGGTGTGCCATCTCGCGGAAGCAGACTCGGCAGATGCCGAATTTCTGATAGACCGAATGTGGTCGGCCACAACGTTGGCAACGTGTGTATCCACGAACCTTAAATTTAGGTTTGCGGCTTGCCTTAACCTTCAGTGATGTCTTTGCCATTATTTATTTCTCCCCTTGATCCTTAAACGGAAAACCAAGCGCCTTAAGTAGCGCACGGCCTTCGTTATCGTTCTTGGCTGAAGTTACGATGGTGATATCCATTCCACGGACTCGATCTAGCTTGTCTTGCTCAATTTCAAGAAAGACAACTTGCTCAGTTAGACCGAAGGTGTAATTTCCTTTGCCATCAAATTGCTTTGGAGAAAGGCCGCGGAAATCGCGGATTCTTGGCAGAGAAACTGTTAATAGCCGGTCCATAAACTCCCACATCCGGTCGCCTCTTAGGGTGACATGGGCGCCAATTGGCTGGCCTTCACGGAGTTTGAAGTTAGCAATTGATTTTCTCGCCTTAGTAACTAATGGACGCTGTCCAGTAATTGCTGCAAGGTCTCTAATTGCGCCTTCAATTAACTTTGAATCCTTAGCTGCTTCGCCAACGCCCATATTGACCACAATCTTGGAAAGGGTTGGAATCTGCATTCTATTTGAGAAGTTAAATTCGCTCTGCAGGGCAGGAGCAACTTGAGATTTATAGATCTCTTTTAGACGAGGAGCAATGACAGTACTCATTTATAGATCCCCTCCAGTTCTTCTAGAGATGCGAATGTTCTTGCCTTCTTCATTTTTACGAACTGCAATCCGGGTTGCCTTATTATCATCATCTAGCAACATCACATTGGAGTAAGCAATTGGGGCTTCAATAGTGAGAATTCCGCCAACTTTGGCACCGCGCTGTGAAGTATCTTCTTTTGTATGCTTCTTGACGCGGTTAACACCTTCAACAGTTACGCGGGCAGTAACGGTATTAACGGCTAATACTTTGCCAGTTACACCTTTATCTTTTCCTGCGATGACTAGAACTGTGTCACCTTTCTTTATTCTCATTACAGCACCTCCGGGGCAAGTGAGATGATCTTCATAAAGCGCTTATCACGAAGCTCTCTAGCAACAGGTCCGAAAATACGGGTTCCTCTTGGTTCGTTATCTTCCTTGATAATTACCGCAGCATTCTCATCAAATTTAATGTAGGAACCATCAGCTCTACGGTTCTCTTTAACAGTTCGAACGATGACAGCCTTAACGACTTCACCTTTCTTAACCTGTCCACCAGGGATTGCATCCTTAACGGAACAGACAATGACATCACCGATTGAGGCATAGCGACGTTGGGTTCCACCTAGCACGCGAATACAGAGAAGCTCTCTAGCTCCTGTGTTATCGGCGACTCGTAGTCGTGACTCTGCTTGGATCATGGTTACTTAGCCTTCTCGATAATCTCCACTACACGCCAACGCTTAGTTGCCGAAAGTGGACGGGTTTCCATAATGCGCACGCGATCTCCAACACCGGCGGTGTTATCTTCATCGTGAGCCTTAAACTTCTTATTCTTGGTAATAACTTTGGAATAGAGACCATGAGCAGCGCGGTCTTCAACCTTTACCACCACGGTCTTATCCATCTTGTCGCTAATAACTACGCCTTCGCGAGTCTTACGAAACTTTCTATCCTCACTCATGCCGCTCCTCCAATTCCTAGTTCGCGTTCACGAATAACGGTATAGATCTTGGCAATCTCTTTACGGACCGCAGTTAGGCGTCCATGGCTCTCAAGTTGACCGGTTGCAGCTTGGAAACGAAGGTTGAATAACTCTTCCTTTGAATCCTTTAACTTCTCTGCAAGATCTTCAGTGCTTAGAGCTCTAAGTTCTTCAGTAGTGATCATCTTTGCCATGGTTATACCTCCTCGCGAATTACTACGCGAGATTTGACTGGGAGTTTGTGAGCTGCGCGAGAGAGCGCTTGATTTGCAACATCTAGCGTTACACCAGATATTTCAAATAAAACTCTTCCTGGTTTCACATTTGCGATCCAGAATTCTGGAGATCCCTTACCAGAACCCATACGGGTTTCAGCAGGCTTCTTAGTTAGTGGGCGATCTGGATAGATATTGATCCAAACCTTTCCACCGCGCTTAATATGACGAGTCATTGCGATACGAGCTGCTTCAATCTGACGGTTAGTTACATAACCACCCTCAGTTGCTTGCAGACCAAAGTCACCGAATGCAACCGCTGTTCCGCCCTTAGCATTTCCAGAACGCTTTGGACGATGTTGCTTGCGATGCTTAACGCGACGTGGAATTAACATTACGCATCACTTCCTTCGCTTTTAACTTCAGGGCTTACTTCGCTTTCAACAGCGGCTGCTTGATTTGCTCGCTCTGCAACAGATGTCTTTGTCACTTCACCCTTTGGCGCGCGAGGTGCACGCTTTGGTGCCCTCTCAGCCTTAGCTGCTTGAACTTGCGCAAGAGCAGCTGCTTCGCGCTCAGTTCTTGAAGCGATAACTTCGCCCTTATAAATCCAGACCTTCACACCTAAGCGACCAAATGTGGTGTGAGCTTCAGCAAAGCCATAGTCAATATCGGCTCTTAGGGTATGTAGTGGAACTCTTCCTTCGCGATAGAACTCTGAGCGTGACATTTCTGCCCCACCAAGACGTCCACCGCATTGGATACGAACACCCTTTGCTCCTGCTTTAAATGCAGTCTGCATTGCTTTACGCATTGCGCGGCGGAAAGAGACGCGAGCTGCTAATTGCTCTGCAACTCCGCGCGCCACTAGCTGGGCATCAATTTCAGGATTCTTAACTTCCAAGATATTTAACTGAACTTGCTTGCCAGTTAATTTCTCAAGATCAAGACGGAGACGATCTGCCTCAGTTCCCCTACGTCCAATCACAATTCCAGGACGAGCGGTGTGAAGATCGATACGGACGCGCTCACGAGTACGCTCGATTTCAATTCGAGATACTCCAGCTCTCTCCATGTTCTTCTCCATCGCACGACGGATCATCACATCTTCTTTTACATAATCTTTATAAAGCTTCTCGGCATACCAGCGAGACTTGTACTCAGTGGTGATTCCTAGGCGGAAGCCATGAGGGTTGATTTTTTGACCCATTTACTTCGCCTCCTGCTCTGTAGTTTTCTTAGCTGCTGCCTTTTTGGCGCTAGCCTTTTTAACCGGAGCTTTCTTTGCTGCTGCAGGTTTTTCATCTGCCACAACTTCACTAGCTGCTGCAAGAGCTGCTGCTGCTAATTTTCTTGCCTGCTCTTTTGTCGGCTTTCGATAATTCTTATCATCAGATAGAACTACAGAAATCTGTGAAGAGCGCTTCAAGATCTGATAGCCACGGCCCTGGGCGCGCGGGCGATAGCGCTTCATTGTGATGCCCTCATCAACTAGAGCCTCGGTTACCCAGAGCTCTGAGGCATCTCTAATTGCAGGATTTTTCTGCTTGGCATTTGCCACAGCAGAGTTAAGTAGTGAATAAAGATCTTCACTTACTGCAATCTGTGGTGAGAACTTAGCAATTCTTAGCGCCTCATCAGCTCTCTGGCCGCGGATCATATTTACTACGCGACGAGCTTTCTGAGGAGTTACCCGAATTGAGCTAAGTGATGCTTTAGCTACTAAAGGAGTATTACTCGGCACGGGTCACCGTCCGATCCTCTTGTCTGACGTGTCCTCTAAATGTTCTTGTTGGTGCAAACTCACCGAGCTTGTGACCAATCATTGCCTCTGTGACATAGACCGGAACATGCTTGCGTCCATCATGGACTGCAATGGTGTGACCAATCATTGATGGCGTGATCATTGAGCGACGTGACCAAGTCTTAATAACGGTCTTGGTGTTCTTCGCATTCTGTTCATCCACCTTCTTTTCCAGGTGTAGATCCACAAAGGGACCCTTCTTCAAACTACGTGGCATTTGGTTTCAAGGCTCCTTATCGGCTCTTATTTGCTGGACGACGACGAATGATCAATTGATCACTAGATTTTTTCTTACGGCTGCGAGCCTCAGGTTTACCCCAAGGTGAAACCGGATGGCGACCTCCAGAGGTCTTTCCTTCTCCACCACCATGAGGGTGATCAACTGGGTTCATAACAACACCACGAACCGTTGGACGACGGCCTTTCCAGCGCATACGTCCTGCTTTTCCATGGTTAATATTTGATTGCTCAGCATTACCAACCACACCGATTGTTGCGCGGCATCTGACATCAACATTTCTAATTTCGCCAGATGGCATACGGAGCTGGGCATATGGACCATCTTTTGCAACTAACTGCACAGATGCTCCGGCAGATCTTGCAATTCTTGCTCCCCCACCTGGGCGAGTTTCAATTGCATGAATCATTGTTCCAACTGGAATGTTTCTTAGCGGCAAGTTATTGCCAGGCTTAATATCTGCAGTTGGGCCATTTTCAATCTTTGTTCCCTGCTCAACGCCAAGAGGAGCGATGATGTAGCGCTTCTCGCCATCAGCAAAGTGCACAAGTGCAATGCGAGCAGAGCGATTTGGATCGTATTCAATCTGTGCAATTACAGCAGGAACGCCATCTTTATCATTACGCAAGAAATCAATTACGCGATAGGCGCGCTTATGTCCGCCGCCTTGATGGCGAGTTGTGATCTTGCCTGAGGCGTTACGACCACCGCGAGAATTAATTGGACGAATAAGTGATTTCTCTGGAGTAGATCGGGTGATCTCAGCAAAGTCGGAAACGCTCTGGCCACGAGAGCTCGGCGTTACCGGTCTTAACTTACGAAGTGCCATGTCATATCCCTTTTCTTGTTAATCCCATCACCTATTACTAGGAGACAGGGCCTCCAAAGATGTCGATGCGATCTCCTGCTGCGATTTGCACAATCGCGCGCTTAGTATCGCTTCGCTTTCCAACACCATAACGAGTGATCTTGCTCTTGCCCTCACGGTTCATTGTGTTGACCTTGAGAACGCGAACTTTGAAAATCTTCTCAACTGCAATCTTGATCTCAGTCTTATTAGCATCAGGTGCAACGATGAAGGTGTACTTATTCTCATCGAGCATTCCATATGACTTCTCTGAAACCACTGGAGCAATTAGAACTTCGCGATGATCTCTCATGCCAAGACCTCCTCTAACTCTGATTCAAAAGCTCTAGCTGTAACGCTCTTGCCTTTGGCGGGACCTGCAACAAAGTCAGTGATAGCTTTTTTGGAAAATACCAAGTCATCAGCAACTACAACATCGTAGGCATTTAGCTGATCCTGACGGATTAGATGTAGATCTTCTTCATTGCGAAGTGAGCGCCATGAAGCCTCTTCGCCATGAGCTAGAACAACAAGTACTCGGCGACGATCTGAGAATTGGCGAACTGCAGCGATAGCAGCTTTGCTATTAACGCTTTCAACAATGGTTGAAACGATATGGATTCGCTCATTTCTTGCTCGATCTGAGAGAACACCGGTCAGTGCTGCCTTAATCATTTTCTTAGGAGTGCGCTCATCGTATTTACGAGGAACTGGTCCTTGAGCAACACCACCATGGCGCTGATTTGGAGAACGAGTTGAACCCTGACGAGCTCTACCAGTTCCCTTCTGCTTGAAAGGCTTCTTACCACCACCGCTAACCTCGCCGCGGTTCTTTGTCTTAGCAGTTCCAGCTCTTGCTGCATTTAGCTGAGCGGTTACTACTTGATGAATTAGTGGCACATTTACCTGGACATCAAAAATTTCTGCAGGAAGATCAAAGGTTCCAGCCTTTGCACCTTTTGCATCTTTAATTTCAATGGTTAGCGACATCTTTATGCACCTGCCTTATTGATAACTTCACTAAGAGCCTTCTTTGAAGCTGAGTGAATTAAGACCTGCGCCCCAGTTCTTCCAGGAATTGCGCCTTTAATTAAAATTAGTGATTTCTCAACATCAACTGCTTGCACAGTTAAGTTTTGAACTGTAACGGTCTCAACGCCCATACGACCCATCATGCGCTTTCCTTTAAATACGCGTCCAGGTGTGGTGCGGTTACCGATCGATCCTGAGGTGCGGTGCTTTCTCTCAACACCATGGCCATCGCCAAAACCTCTGAAATTGTGGCGCTTCATAACACCAGCAGATCCCTTACCTAAAGACGTTCCTTGAGCATCAACGATTTCGCCAGCTGTGAAAATATCTGCTTTAACTTCTTGTCCCACTGTGTAGGAAGAAGCGCTTGCTGTTCTTAGCTCTGCGACAAACTTTCTTGGAGTAACTCCAGCTTTAGCAAATTGGCCAGATTCTGGCTTAGAAACTTTTCTTGGATCAATTGCGCCAAATGCCAATTGCACAGCTTCATAACCATCTTTTTCCAGAGTGCGGATCTGAGTCACAACACATGGACCTGCCTGAACAACAGTTACTGGAATAGCTTGGCTATTTTCATCAAAGACTTGAGTCATGCCGAGCTTGACGCCAAGGATTCCCTTGATGGCGCTGCCCTTTGATTGAGTAGTTGTCATAGTTGTCGAGGTCCCCTTAGAGCTTTATCTCAATATCGACGCCAGCAGGAAGATCAAGACGCATCAAGGAATCAACTGTCTTAGGAGTTGGATCGATGATGTCGATTAGACGCTTATGGGTGCGCATCTCAAAATGTTCGCGGCTATCTTTGTATTTATGTGGCGAGCGAATCACGCAATAGGTGTTCTTTTCAGTAGGCAGCGGAACTGGGCCTGCGACCGTTGCCCCTGTGCGCTCAACTGTTTCAACGATTTTCTTCGCTGAAGAGTCAATCACCTCATGGTCATAGGCCTTGAGCCTGATGCGGATCTTCTGTCCCGCCATTTTCATTCCCTCGCTTCTACTTAAGTGCTTCTTGTTTTAAATGGGGCGCTTGTCGCGCCCCATTTAATTACTTCTTTTGCTCTACTTAACGATCTTTGTTACACGACCTGCGCCAACAGTGCGTCCACCTTCGCGGATAGCAAAACGCAGACCCTCTTCCATCGCAACTGGCTGGATTAGAGTCACAGTCATTGCAGTGTTGTCACCAGGCATAACCATTTCGGTTCCTGATGGAAGTGTTACTACGCCAGTTACATCCGTTGTGCGGAAGTAGAACTGAGGACGGTAGTTGTTGAAAAATGGTGTGTGACGTCCACCTTCATCCTTTGAAAGAATGTAGGAAGATGCCTCAAAGTCAGTATGTGGTGTAACGCTGCCAGGCTTGCAAACAACCTGTCCACGCTCAACATCTTCACGCTTTAGACCACGAAGAAGTAGACCAACGTTTTCGCCAGCTTGACCTTCATCAAGAAGCTTGCGGAACATTTCAACTCCGGTGATTGTGGTCTTCTGTGAATCTGTACGGATACCAACAATTTCAACTTCTTCGTTGACCTTGACGATACCGCGCTCAATACGACCAGTTACAACAGTTCCTCTACCAGTAATTGTGAATACATCTTCTACTGGCATCAAGAATGGCTTATCAACTTCGCGTACTGGCTGAGGAATGAATGTATCAACAGCATTCATAAGTTCCATGATCTTCTCGCCCCATGCAGCATCTCCTTCGAGAGCCTTTAGAGCTGAGATGCGAACAATTGGAGTGTCTTTTCCTGGGAATTCATATTTAGTTAGTAGATCGCGGACTTCTTCCTCTACTAGACCAAGGATGTCCTCGTCATCAACCATGTCAGACTTATTAAGAGCGACAACAATTGATGGAACGCCAACTTGGCGAGCAAGGAGAACGTGCTCCTTGGTCTGTGGCATTGGTCCATCTGTTGCAGCAACTACGAGAATTGCGCCATCCATCTGAGCTGCACCAGTGATCATATTCTTGATGTAGTCAGCATGGCCTGGACAGTCAACGTGTGCGTAGTGACGCTTCTCTGTCTGGTATTCGATATGTGCAATCGAAATGGTAATACCTCTAGCGCGCTCCTCTGGAGCCTTATCGATCTGATCGAATGCGCTTACCTCATTGAGGTTTGGGTATTTGTCGTGCAGCACCTTGGAAATCGCAGCAGTAAGAGTGGTCTTACCGTGGTCGATGTGACCAATGGTGCCAATGTTTGCGTGCGGCTTTGTCCGCTCGAACTTTGCCTTTGCCACTGTGGTTTCTCCTTCTTTATTTCGTTATTGGATTTGACTTACTCGCCGCGAATCTTCGCGATGATTTCTTTCGAAACCGCAGCTGGAACTTCAGCATAGGAATCGAATTGCATGCTGTAACTCGCGCGGCCCTGAGTTCTACTGCGCAGATCTCCGACATAGCCGAACATCTCCGAGAGTGGAACTAGCGCCTTTACGATGCGAGCACCGGCTCGCTCATCCATGGCCTGGATTTGGCCACGACGGCTATTGAGATCGCCGATGACATCGCCCATGAAATCTTCAGGGGTGGTGACTTCAACGCTCATCATTGGCTCGAGCAATACCGGACCGGCAAGTTTTGCCGCTTCCTTAAATGCTGCGATACCAGCAATCTTGAAGGCCAACTCCGATGAGTCAACATCGTGATAAGCGCCATCAAGAAGAGTTACTCGTACATCAGTTAATGGATAGCCAGCAAGCGGGCCATTTTGTAGCGCCTCTTGGCAACCATCATCAACAGAAGGGATGTACTCCTTAGGGATACGACCACCGGTTACTTTATTTACGAATTCATATCCGCCTTCAACAGCGCCAACTGGAAGTGGCTCAAGTGCAATCTGAATCTTTGCAAACTGTCCAGATCCACCGGTCTGCTTCTTATGGGTGTAATCATGGCGAGCAACTGGCTTTCTTAGAGTTTCGCGATAAGCCACTTGTGGCTTTCCAACATTTGCCTCAACTTTAAATTCACGCTTCATACGATCAACAAGAATTTCTAGATGGAGCTCGCCCATTCCACCAATAATGGTCTGTGCGGTCTCTTCATCAGTTCTAACATGAAATGTTGGATCTTCTTCAGCAAGTCTTTGAATCGCAACGCCAAGTTTTTCTTGATCGCCCTTGGTCTTTGGCTCAATAGCAACGTGGATGACTGGAGCTGGGAAATCCATTGACTCCAAGATCACTGGCTTATCAATATCGCAGAGCGTATCTCCGGTGGTGGTGTCCTTAAGACCCATCACAGCGATGATATCTCCGGCTGATGCTTGCGGAATTTCTTCTCTCTTATTGGCATGCATGCGATAGATCTTGCCGATGCGCTCTTTACGATCTTTTGTGGAGTTTAGAACGCCGCTTCCCGCCTCTAATACACCTGAGTAAATTCTTACGAAAGTTAACTTTCCAAGGTGTGGATCACTCATAATCTTAAAAGCAAGTGATGAATAAGGCTCTTTTGGATCTGGCTTTCTATCAATTTCAACGCTCTTATCACCCATCTTGGTTCCCTTAATCGCATCAACATCAAGAGGTGATGGCAGATAACGAGTAACGGCATCAAGCATTGGTTGAACGCCCTTATTCTTAAAGGCAGAACCGGTTAGAACTGGAGTTAACTTATAAGCAAGAGTTGCTCGTCTAATTCCTGCAATGATTTCATCTTCACTCAAAGCTGCGCCCTCTAGGTATTTCTCCATAATTGCATCATCTGCATCAGAGAGAGTTTCAATCAGAGCAAAACGAGCTGCATCACATTTTTCTTTTAGATCTGCAGGAATTTCTTCAATTACATAATCTTCACCCTTTTGGGTCTCACCTCTCCAGGTGAGTGCCTTCATAGCGATTAGATCAACAACTCCAATAAAGTCACCTTCAACTCCAATTGGAACTTGAAGCACAAGAGCAGTTGCGCCAAGTCGTGAACCGATCATCTCAACGCAGCGATCAAAGTTTGCGCCGGTGCGATCTAGTTTGTTAACAAAACAGATACGAGGGACGCTGTACTTATCAGCTTGGCGCCAGACAGTTTCAGATTGTGGTTCAACGCCAGCTACGCCATCAAAAACAGTTACTGCGCCATCTAGAACTCGAAGTGATCTCTCAACTTCAACAGTGAAGTCAACGTGTCCAGGGGTATCAATGATGTTGATGGTGTGGCCTCGCCACTCACAAGTTGTAGCAGCTGAGGTAATTGTGATGCCTCGCTCTTGCTCCTGCTCCATCCAGTCCATGGTGGCTGCGCCCTCATGAACCTCACCGATTTTGTAGTTAATACCGGTATAAAAAAGGATGCGCTCTGTTGTAGTGGTCTTACCAGCATCAATATGAGCCATGATGCCGATATTTCGCACCTTGGCTAGATCAATTGCAGTAGCTGTCGACATATTGCCTACCACCTATAGTGTGCAAAAGCCTTATTAGCTTCTGCCATCTTGTGGGTGTCTTCACGCTTTTTAACTGCAGCGCCGAGGCCATTGGAGGCATCAATCATTTCATTTGCTAACCGCTCTGCCATAGATTTTTCACGACGTAGGCGAGCGTTATCAACTAACCAACGAAGGCCAAGTGTCATAGAGCGAGCAGCTTTAACTTCAACCGGAACTTGATAGGTAGCGCCGCCAACTCGGCGTGATCTAACCTCAACAGCTGGCTTTACATTATCTAGAGCTTTCTTAAGAGTAATAACTGGATCTACCTCAGTCTTAGCGCGGCAATTTTCCAGCGCTTTGTAAACAATAGCCTCTGAAGTTGAGCGCTTGCCATGAACTAAACACTTATTAATAAGTGCGGTGACAACTGGAGAGTTATATACCGGATCGGCAATAACTGGAGATTTAGCAGCAGGGCCTTTACGTGGCATTACTTCTTCTCCTTCTTCGCGCCATAACGAGAACGAGCTTGTTTACGATCTTTAACACCTTGAGTATCAAGAGAACCGCGTACTACTTTGTAACGAACACCAGGAAGATCTTTAACGCGACCACCACGAACTAAAACAATGGAGTGCTCTTGCAAGTTATGTCCTTCACCAGGAATGTATGCCGTTACTTCCATACCGCTAGTTAGACGAACACGTGCAACTTTTCTTAAAGCTGAGTTCGGCTTCTTTGGCGTTGTGGTGTAAACGCGTGTGCAGACGCCACGACGTTGCGGACTTCCTTTAAGACCCGGAGTTGTTGTCTTATCTGACTTATCAACCCGGCCCTTACGGACCAACTGCTGGATTGTTGGCACTACTTCATCTCCATCTCGCTTATCCGACCCACGCGGTCGGGTGTGTCGCTACTTTGAGCGCAAGGGCGCGAGGTTATAGGAAAGATCTACTGCAGGTCAAAACGGGTAAGTGAGCCAAACACGCCGATTTTTAGGGGCAACACGCCGAGCAAAATAGCACTAGCCTTTACTTATGGCAGGCAAAGTAAAGGCTAAGAAGGCAGGCAAGAAATCCACAATTAAGAACCCCCGGCGCGGGCGGGCTACTACTTCTCGGATAAGTTCTAAGAACCAGATAACTATTCCAGTGGAGGTGCTGCGCGAAATGTCTTTAACCCCTGGCGATCAAGTTGAATTTCATATTAGCAAAGAAAATCGCCTAGTAATTACTCCAGTTGACTCTGAATGGCTAAAAACACTCGATGAAATCTTAGGAAGTATGAGTGAAATTTATGAGGGCTTTGATTTGGAGAAAGAAAGGCAAGAGTGGGACAGCAAATACTTCTAGATACCACGGTCTTAATTGCGGGACTTCGCGAAGGTGATGCTCACTATCAACAGGCTCGTGAGATCTTTATGGCAAGCAGCAAATCAAGCCTAGCTATTAGCGCCATGACTTTAACTGAGGCGCTTATTCGCCCGCACGCACTTGGCGCAATTCATGCCACTCGGGCCGAGTCAAAGATAAGAGAGTTGATTGGAGATATCTACGCCTTTAATTCTGAGGCAGCAAATCTTTCCGCTAAAATTAGAGCGAGTCAGAAAACTAGAATCTCAGATGCAATCATTATCGCTACTGCGATTGTCAATGATCTAACTTTGCTCTCCTTTGATCGCAAGATGATGGGTATCTATGAACGTATTAAATAGACCAAAGCTGCGCGGCATTATTCATTTAGTGATGTCCCCACTTGCACTAGTTGCTGGACTGGTTCTAATAACAATAACAACAGAGCGTCGCGGAAGAGTTACGCTAACGATATTTACCCTCACTGCAGTCTCGCTATTTACTTGTAGCGCGATCTATCACCGCGTTCCTTGGGGGCCTTCTGCTAAAGCAATCTGGCGCAGAATTGATCATGCCAATATTCCTTTTCTAATAGCTGGCACCTACACCCCTTTTGCGATCTATCTATTAGATAAGAGCCAAGCGGTAATACTGCTCTCACTCGTCTGGGGCGGGGCTCTGCTCTCTGGAGTATTTAGAGTCTTCTGGCTTAACGCTCCGCGCTGGCTCTATGTGCCGATCTATCTAGCACTCGGTTGGGCCGCACTCATTTATCTTCCTGACTTCTATCGAAATGGCGGGCTTGCAGTCCTTCTCCTAGTTGCCTTTGGCGGAATTCTCTATTCACTGGGCGCGATTATCTATGCCGTTAAGTGGCCTAATTTTTCTATCAACTGGTTTGGCTTCCATGAGTTATTTCACGCCATGACTGCTGCTGCATTCATCTCACACTTTATTGCTGCGATTCTGGTTATAGTTGGCTAATTATGAGCGTACATATCGGAGCAGAAAAAGGTGAGATCGCCGAGCGAATCCTTCTTCCTGGAGATCCATTAAGAGCTAAGTGGGTTGCTGAAAATTATCTAGAAAATGTTAAACAATATAACTCGGTAAGAAATATGTTTGGCTTTACTGGAACATATAAGGGCGAGAAAATATCAGTGCAAGGAACTGGCATGGGACTTCCCTCTGCCTCAATCTATGTCACTGAGTTATTCAATGAATATGATGTTCAAGTTGCGATTCGAATTGGCACCGCTGGCGGAATTCAAGAGAAGACTAAGGTCGGCGATTTAATCCTTGCTATGAGCGCATCAACTGATTCCAATATCAATAGACGCATGACCAATGGCCTTGATTTTGCTCCGCACTGTGATTTCAAATTACTAATGGCTGCCTATGAAGCATCAAAGAAGTTTGAGCGAGTCCATGTCGGAGGGGTTTCATCGATGGACTTTTTCTATGATGAAACAGATTCTGCTAAGAAACTTGCAGCCCATGGCGTTTTAGCACTTGAGATGGAGGCTAGCCAGCTCTACTCAATCGCAGCTAGAAAAGGGCGCCGCGCACTAGCAATTATGACTATCTCAGATCATGTCTTTACTCATGAAGCTATGGATTCAGCTGCTCGCGAGCGCACCTTAAACGACATGGTTGAAGTCGCGCTCCATGCAGCACTTAACGGCTAAATACTTAAGGCATTACTAAGCCGCCATCAACTGGAACTGTAATTCCAGTGACGTAGCTTGAGGCATCACTTACTAACCAAATTAGAGTTGCTGCTAGCTCTTCTGGCTCTCCAAGACGAGCCGCTGGGGTAAACATCTTTAACATCTCAACCATATCTTTAGGTAGCTCATCACTCATCTCGGATGGGAAAAATCCTGGCGCAAGTGCATTTACGCGAATCTTCTTTCGCCCAGTCCATTGCGCTGCCAGATCTCGAGTTAAACCAATTAGCCCCGCTTTACTTGAAGCGTAGGCAGCTTGCGGAAGTCCTTGGGGTTTAATTCCAAGGATGCTTGAAATATTTACTATCACTCCACCATCTTTATTTGCCTTAGCGAATGCTTGAGCCATCCAATAAGCCCCCATCAAATTAACATCAATAACACTTCTAAATGCCTCTGGAGTTTCTCTAGTTGCTGGCACTGCAGTTCCAACGCCTGCGTTATTAACCAAGATATCTGCCTTGCCAAATTTCTCAATTGCTAGAGCAATTAACGCATCACAATCCTCTGGCTTTGTGACATCTGTTTTTCGATAGACATATTTTCTCCCCGCAGCTTCTACTAACTTTCCAGTCTCAGGCAATCTCTCCTCGCGCCTGGCGCCGAAGACAAGATCTGCGCCAGATTCAGCGAGTGCTTTAGCGAAGGCAACTCCAAGACCTGATGAAGCTCCAGTAACAACAGCAACCTTGCCATCAAGGCGAAAGCGATCAAGAACACCCATTTTCCCTCTCCTAATTTCGAGCAAGTATGCGTACGGTATAGGCATGAACTTTAGCCTTGCTGAGAAGGCCAGCAAATACGCCGAGAAACTTCAACTTTTCATGGATCAGCAGGTCTTTCCAGCCGAGGCCACTTATTACAGCCAGCGCGAAGAATTTATGAAAGCTGGAACGCCACATAAGTTGCCACCAGTTATTGAAGAGCTGAAACGAAAAGCCAAAGCTGAGGGGCTATGGAATCTCTTCCTGCCTCATCTTGACCATGGTTTAACTGTTACAGATTATGCCACCCTTGCTGAAATTACTGGTTGGTCGCCAGATATCGCTCCAGAGGCAATTAATTGCGCAGCTCCTGATACTGGAAATATGGAATTACTAGATATGTTTGCAACGCCGCAGCAGAAAAAGCAATGGCTTGAGCCGCTATTAGCAGGTGAGATTCGCTCTGGCTTTGCTATGACCGAGCCTGATGTTGCATCAAGTGATGCAAGAAATATTAGAACTAGTATTAATCGAGATGGTGATGACTATGTAATCAATGGTGTTAAGTGGTGGACCACTGGCGCTATGGATGAGCGATGCAAGATTTTAATTGTGATGGGAAAAACTAATCCCGAAGCAGATGATCATCACCAACAATCGATGATATTGGTTCCAATTGATACTCCAGGGGTTAAAGTAGTTAGAAACTTAACTGTCTTTGGATACGTTGATCAACATGGCCATGCCGAGGTTTCATTTACAAATGTAAGAGTGCCGGCAAGTAATCTTCTAGGCAAAGAGGGAGAAGGCTTTGCTCTTGCTCAAGCTCGCCTGGGTCCGGGCCGGGTCCATCACTGCATGCGAGCTATTGGAATGGCAGAGCGAGCGCTGCAGTTAATGATTAAGCGAAGCCTTACTAGATCTCCCTTTGGAAAAGAGTTAGCTCGCCAAGGAGTTATCCAAGAATGGATTGCCAAGGCGCGTATTGATATTGAGCAGGCTCGCCTACTTGTCTTAAAAACAGCGTGGATCATTGATAATCAAGGCGCTAAGGCTGCGCGCAAAGAAATTGCTGCTATTAAAGTAGTAGTTCCTAGAATGGCAGAGGAGATAATCAATAATGCCATTCAAGCCCATGGCGGAGCAGGCGTTAGCCAAGATACTCCCCTTGCAGCTATGTATGCAGGAATAAGAACTTTAAGAATTGTTGATGGACCAGATGAAGTGCATCTACGCGATGTTGCAAGGTTAGAGCTCAAGTCTTATCTGCCATGAGTGATCTCACTCCAGTAAGAGATGAAGATGCATTTGATATTGGCAAAGTTCACACCTGGCTTGCGCCATATATAGATCAAAGTCACTTACCAGAGGTCTTTCAATTTAGATCTGGCGCATCAAATCTAACTTATCTACTTAAATATCCTGATCGTGAGTTAGTCCTTCGCCGTCCCCCAGTTGGAACAAAAGCAGTCTCGGCCCATGATATGAAGCGAGAATTTCTAATTCAATCTCGTCTAAAACCTGTCTTTGATTTAGTGCCAAATGTAATTGCGCTCTGCGAGGATCATCAAATTCTCAGCTCTGATTTCTATGTAATGGAAAGAGTCAAGGGCGAAATATTTCGAAGAGATGTTCCAGAGACGCTAACAAAAGAAGATATTTCCATCATGGCTGACTCTTTAGTTTCTGGTCTTGCCAAGCTTCACTTCGTAGATGCCTCAGTATTGGCAGAACTCAATAAAGGAGCAGGCTATGTAGCTCGCCAAGTTGAGGGTTGGTCAAGAAGATATCGAAACGCACTAACTGATGATGTTTATGATGGCGAAGATGTAATGGCCTGGCTTGATGCTAATAAACCAGATGATGTTGGCTCATGCATCATTCATGGTGATTGGCGGATAGATAACATGGTCTTTGATCTAGGCAAGAAAAAGCTAGTGGGAGTGCTGGATTGGGAGCTAGCAACAGTTGGCGATCCGCTTATGGATTTGGGCTCCGCCCTTGCGTATTGGGTCGATAAAGATGATGAGCCAATGTTTGCCTCACTTCGCCGGCAACCTAGCCATCTTGAGGCAATGCCTACTAGACGAGAATTTATTGCAAAATACCTTGAGCTAAGTAATAGAAAATGTGATGACTTCACATTCTATGAAGTCTTTGGTTTATTTAGATTAACGGTAATCATCCAACAAATCTGGGCTCGATATAGAGCAGGTCAAACTACAAATCCTGCCTTTAAAGGTTTCGGCATGGGAGTTAACATTTTGATTAAGCGTGCGCAAGGATTGATCTCATGAAAGCTGGACGGATCACAATTTCAACTAGAAAGTTTGAAGTTAAAGAAGTTCCAACTCCAACTCCTAATATTGGCGAGGTTCGCATAAAAGTAGGCGCAGCTGGAGTCTGTCTCTCTGATGTTCATTTACTTGATGGCACTCTCTCGCCAGGATATCTAAAGGGCGATGAGGTAACTATCGGCCATGAAGTGGCAGGAACAATTGATCAACTCGGTAGTGAAGTATCTGGATACCAAGTTGGAGATCGAGTAATAGTTATCGCTGGCCAGCGTAATGAAGCAAATCAAATTACAACACTAGGTTTTGATTACGATGGTGGTTATGCCGAGTATGTAATTACTAAAGCATCGCTAGTTGTGAAAATTCCTGACTCACTTGCCTTTGAAGAAGCTGCCATCATTCCTGATGCAGTATCAACTCCATGGGCTGCGATCTCATCAACTGCAAAGATTCAAGCAGGTGAGAGCGCTGCAGTATTTGGAATTGGCGGCCTTGGAATTCACGCAATCCAGCTTCTTAAAATCATTGGCTGTAGCAAAATAATTGCCATCGACCCTCGGATAGAGGCCCGTGAAAAAGCCTTAAAAGTAGGGGCCCACTTCGCCTTTGACCCAAGTGATGAAGAGCTAAAAAAACATCGGGGCCTAAACGCTGTCTTTGATTTTGCAGGAGTGGCATCGGTAAGAAAGCAGGGGCTCTCACTACTTGGCGAGATGGGTAGATTGGTAATTATTGGAATTGCTAATGAAGCTATCACTATTCCAAATGATATGGCCTTTACTTATATGAGAACCCAACTCCTAGGTCATTATGGATCTGAGCGCCATCACACCCAAGAACTTGTTGAGATGGTTAAGGATGGAAAATTAAAGCTCTCTGATTCAGTTACTCAAGTTCTCTCACTTGATCAAGCAGCTCTTGCGCTAGAAACTCTTGAGAAGAAAATTGGCAACCCAATTCGCATCATTCTAAAACCTTAAAAAAAATCCCCGACCATAACGGCCGGGGATAATTTTTAAATAATTAACTAGCGGTTTTCTCCAACTTGGTAATCATCAAGGCGAACTGCCTCTCCTGATCCTGTGGTATCAAATGGCGCATAGTCATACTCTTCATAAGCTGCATAGACCGCAGCCTTTGCCTCTTCAGTAGGTTCGACTCGAACGTTGCGATAACGAGCAAGGCCGGTTCCTGCTGGGATGAGTTTTCCAATGATGACGTTCTCTTTAAGGCCAAGAAGTGGATCACTCTTTTCAGAAAGGGCTGCATCGGTTAGGACGCGAGTTGTCTCCTGGAAGGAAGCTGCTGATAGCCAAGATTCAGTAGCAAGTGATGCTTTGGTAATTCCCATAAGTTCTGGGCGACCATTTGCAGCCTTGCCACCTTTCTGCACCGCTTCGCGGTTAGCAGATTGGAATCTTAGGTGATCAACTAATTCACCTGGCAATAGATCAGTATCTCCTGGCTCTAAAACAGTGATGCGACGAAGCATCTGCTTAACCACAATTTCAATGTGCTTATCGTGGATACCAACACCCTGGGTGCGATAAACCTCTTGAATTTCATGGACTAGATGGGTCTGAGTTGATCTTGCTCCTAAGATTTTTAGTACTTGCTTAGGATCAATTGCGCCCACAACCATCTGTTGACCAACGCTTACCTTCTGGCCATCTTCAACTAGAAGTTTCTGACGACGAGTAATTGGATAAGCAACAGCTTCACTGCCATCCTCTGGGGTAACAATTATCTTCTTACCCTTAGCATCTTCAAGGAAGCTAACAACTCCAGCAGTTTCTGCAATTGGAGCAACGCCCTTTGGAGTGCGCGCTTCAAAGAGCTCAACTACGCGAGGCAGACCATGGGTGATATCACCTGATGCAGTTGCCGCGCCTCCAGTATGGAAGGTACGCATTGTTAACTGAGTTCCTGGTTCACCAATTGATTGCGCTGCAATGATTCCCACTGCTTCGCCCACATCAACTAGCTTGCCTGTTGCCATTGAGCGGCCATAACACTTAGCGCACTGTCCAACCTTGCTATCGCAGGTAAGAATTGAGCGAACTTTAATCTCACTCACTCCAGCATCAATTAGATTATTGATTAAGCGATCGCCAAGATCAGCACCTGCTATAACGATGGTCTTGCCATCTACTACAACATCTTCTGCAAGGGTTCGGCCATAGATTGAAGTCTCAACATAATCATCGCGGGTTAGTTTTCCTGCAACGATATTTCCAATCCTTAGAGTTAGACCGCGATCAGTTCCGCAATCCTCTTCTCTAATGATTACATCTTGAGCCACATCGCAGAGGCGTCTAGTTAGATAACCAGCATCTGCGGTGCGAAGAGCGGTATCTGCAAGTCCTTTTCTAGCGCCATGTGTTGAGATAAAGTACTCAAGAACTGAGAGTCCTTCGCGGAAGTTAGATTTAATCGGACGAGGGATAATTTCACCCTTTGGATTTGCTACCAGCCCGCGCATACCTGCAATCTGGCGAATCTGCATCATATTTCCGCGCGCTCCAGAGAAGACCATCATCCAAACTGGATTTGTTCTTGGGAAATTATCTTCCATCTCCTTAGCAACTTCATTGGTTGCCTGAGTCCAGATCTCAATTAGCTCCTGACGACGTTCATCATCAGTAATTAGACCCTTCTCATATTGAGATTGGACCTTATCGGCCTTTGTCTCATAGCCCTCAAGGATTTCAAGCTTTCTTCCTGGAGTTACTACATCAACAATTCCAATTGTTGCTCCAGCTCTAGTTGCCCAGGTGAAACCAAGTTCCTTCAAGGCATCTAGTACTTGAGCTACAACTACCTTTGGATAGCCTTCAGCTAAATTATCAACGATTAAGCCAAGTGCTTTCTTAGTCACATCGTAATCCACATATGGGAATGACTCAGGAAGTACTTCATTAAAGATTGCTCTTCCAAGAGTTGTCTCTTTTGTTACTAGCTCGCCATTGATATTGATGCGAATCTTTATCTTGGCTTGTAGTGAGAGGCTCTTTTGCTCATAGGCCATTAGACCTTCAGCAATTGAGGTAAAGCTACCTCCCTCACCCAATTGATTTTCACGAAGTGAGGTTAGGAAATAAAGACCTAGGACCATATCTTGGGTTGGCGCAGTTAGCGGCCTTCCAGATGCTGGCGAGAGAATATTGTTTGAGGAGAGCATCAAGATACGAGCCTCTGCTTGAGCCTCGGCAGATAGTGGAACGTGAACCGCCATCTGATCACCATCGAAGTCTGCGTTAAAGGCAGTACAAACTAGAGGGTGAATCTGAATTGCTTTTCCTTCAATTAGTTGTGGTTCAAATGCTTGAATACCTAAACGGTGCAGAGTTGGTGCGCGGTTTAGTAGCACTGGATGCTCAGCAATGACCTCTTCTAATACATCCCAAACTACAGATCTGGAACGCTCAACCATACGCTTTGCGCTCTTGATGTTCTGGGCATGATTTAGATCTACCAAGCGCTTCATTACAAAGGGCTTAAATAACTCAAGTGCCATCTGCTTAGGCAGACCGCATTGATGAAGTTTTAACTGTGGACCAACGACGATTACCGAACGACCTGAGTAATCCACGCGCTTTCCAAGCAGGTTCTGGCGGAAGCGTCCCTGCTTTCCTTTTAACATATCGGAAAGTGATTTCAGTGGACGATTTCCAGGACCTGTTACTGGGCGACCACGACGACCATTATCAAATAGCGCATCTACTGCTTCTTGAAGCATACGCTTTTCGTTATTGACAATAATCTCTGGCGCTCCAAGATCAACAAGTCTCTTCAAGCGGTTATTACGGTTGATAACGCGGCGATAGAGATCATTTAGATCAGAGGTAGCAAAGCGGCCGCCATCTAATTGAACCATCGGACGAAGATCTGGCGGAATAACTGGAACGCAATCTAGAACCATTGAAGCTGGCTTATTAGAGGTAGTTAGAAATGAGTTAACCACCTTAAGGCGCTTAATGGCGCGAGTCTTCTTCTGTCCCTTACCAGTTTCAGCCAAGACATTTAGCTTGTCGAACTCAGCTTGGAGATCAAAGGTTTCAAGTCTGCGCTGAATTGCAGCAGCTCCCATATATCCCTTGAAGTAGATGCCATAGCGATCACGCATCTCGCGATAGAGATTTTCATCACCTTCAAGATCTTGAACCTTAAGATTCTTGAAACGAGTCCAGACCTCCTCTAGGCGATCAAGTTCTTTTTGAGAACGCTCACGAATATTTTTTAGCTCACGCTCGCCAGCTTCTCTCACCTTACGGCGTTGATCAGCTTTAGCACCCTCATCTTCGAGCTCTGCTAAATCATTTTCCATCTTCTCTTGGCGAAGAGCAAGATCGTTATCGCGCTTGGTTTCAATCTTTTTGCGATCAGAGTTGATCTTCTTCTCTAGTTTTGGAAGATCTTCCTCACGCGCCTCCACATCAACTTCAGTGATCATGTAGGCAGCAAAGTAGATAACCTTTTCAAGATCTTTTGGAGCAAGATCTAGAAGATAGCCAAGACGTGATGGAACGCCCTTGAAATACCAGATATGAGTAACTGGGGCAGCAAGTTCAATATGTCCCATGCGCTCACGGCGAACCTTGGCGCGAGTTACTTCAACTCCGCACCTCTCGCAGATAATTCCTTTGAATCGTACGCGCTTATATTTACCGCAGTAGCACTCCCAATCCCTAGTTGGTCCAAAGATCTTCTCATCAAAGAGACCATCTTTTTCCGGCTTTAGGGTGCGGTAGTTAATAGTCTCTGGCTTTTTGACCTCACCAAATGACCACTCACGGATATTGCCAGCAGAGGCAAGACCAATCCTTAACTCATCGAAAAAGTTGACATCTAACATATCTATTTCTCCCCCTGTCAAACTTCTTCTACAGAGCTTGGCTCAACTCGTGACAAGTTGATACCTAGCTCTTCGGCTGTTTTAAAGACTTCTTCATCAGTATCGCGCATCTCAATAGCAACACCTTCAGATGAAAGTACTTCTACATTGAGACAGAGTGATTGCATCTCTTTTACTAGAACCTTAAATGACTCTGGGATTCCAGGCTCTGGGATATTTTCACCTTTAACGATTGCTTCATAGACCTTAACGCGACCTAGAACATCGTCAGATTTAATTGTTAGTAGCTCTTGCAAGGTGTAAGCAGCGCCATATGCTTCAAGGGCCCAAACTTCCATCTCACCAAATCGCTGTCCACCGAACTGAGCTTTTCCACCAAGTGGTTGCTGAGTAATCATGGAGTAAGGACCGGTTGAGCGAGCATGGATCTTGTCATCAACTAAGTGATGTAGCTTCAAGATATACATATAACCAACAGTGATTGGCTCGCGATATGGCTGACCAGTTCTGCCATCAAAGAGCATCGCTTTTCCTTGCTCTCCAATTAAACGATCGCCATCAGCATTTGGAAGAGTTGATCCAAGAAGTCCTGTGATCTCCTCTTCTCTTGCGCCATCAAATACAGGTGTTGCTACGCGAGTTCCAGGCTCTGCCGAGAGTGCGCCAATTGCGCCTAAGCGCTCTTGCCATCCCTTATCGGAGCCAGATACTTGCCAGCCGCTCTTTGCAACCCAACCAAGATGAGTCTCTAGAACCTGACCAACATTCATACGTCCTGGAACACCAAGTGGATTAAGAACTACATCAACTGGAGTTCCATCAGCAAGAAATGGCATATCTTCAACTGGCAAAATCTTGGAGATAACGCCCTTATTTCCATGGCGTCCTGCAAGCTTGTCACCATCTTGAATCTTGCGCTTTTGGGCAACATAGACGCGAACTACTTGATTAACTCCAGCTGCAAGATCGTAGCCATCATCAAGATCAAATATTTTTACGCCAATTACTTTTCCGCCCTCACCATGAGGAACCTTTAGCGATGTATCTCTAACTTCTCTTGCCTTCTCACCAAAGATTGCGCGAAGCAGGCGCTCTTCAGGAGTTAACTCAGTTTCACCCTTTGGCGTAACTTTTCCAACCAAGATATCGCCTGGAACAACATCTGCTCCGATGCGGATAATTCCGCGCTCATCAAGGTCTGCAAGAACTTCCTCTGAGACATTTGGAATATCACGAGTGATTTCCTCTGCTCCTAGTTTGGTATCACGAGCATCAACTTCATACTCTTCAATGTGAATTGAGGAGAGGACATCATCTTGAACTAAACGCTGGGACAAAATAATGGCATCTTCATAGTTATGACCTTCCCATGACATAAATGCCACGAGTAAGTTCTTACCCAACGCCATCTCACCAAGTTCAGTGCTTGGACCATCAGCAATAGCTTGGCCGGCAGCAATCTTCTGTCCTTGGCTAACAATTACTCGCATATTGCGAGAAGTTCCTTGATTGGAGCGGATGAACTTATCGACGTTATAAGTATCTTCCTCGCCATCATCGGTTGTAATCACGATTAAATCTGAGGCAACTTCGCTTACTACTCCGCCTCTAATGGCAAGAAGAACATCGCCAGCATCAACTGCTGCGCGATACTCCATGCCGGTTCCAACTAGAGGAGATTCTGCGCGAAGTAGGGGCACAGCCTGACGCATCATGTTTGCGCCCATAAGAGCGCGGTTAGCATCATCATGCTCAAGGAATGGAATCATCGCAGTTGCAACCGAAACCATCTGGCGAGGTGAGACATCCATGTAATCAACTTCTTCAGCTGGGATGTATTCAACTTCTCCGCCGCGGCGACGAACTAAAACTCTTGCTTCAGCAAAATGGTTATCCTCAGTAAGAGGAGCATTTGCTTGAGCAATAATGTGTTCATCTTCTTCATCAGCAGTTAAGTAATCAACCGCATCTGTAACTTTGCCTTTAACAACTTTGCGATATGGCGTCTCAACGAAACCAAATGGCGTGATGCGAGCATAAGTTGCAAGAGAACCAATCAGACCAATGTTTGGACCTTCTGGGGTTTCAATCGGACACATGCGGCCGTAGTGAGATGGATGAACATCTCTTACTTCAAAGCCAGCTCTATCTCTTGAAAGACCTCCAGGTCCAAGCGCTGATAGACGACGCTTATGAGTAAGACCTGAAATTGGATTGGTCTGATCCATAAACTGAGAGAGCTGAGAAGTTCCAAAGAACTCTTTGATAGATGCAGTAATTGGACGGATATTGATTAGTGTCTGCGGAGTAATCGCTTCAACATCTTGTGTTGTCATACGCTCTCTAACAACGCGCTCCATACGCGAGAGACCAACTCGAACCTGGTTTTGAATTAGCTCGCCAACAGTTCTAAGGCGGCGATTTCCAAAGTGGTCGATATCATCGATCTCAACTCGAACCTGCTTACCTAAATCAATAAGAGTCTCGCCTTTATGAAGGGCTGCGATATAGCGAATCGCTCCGACGATGTCGTCGATAGCAAGAAGTGACTTACCAAGATCAAGATCTAGACCAAGCTTCTTATTAACCTTAAAACGCCCTACTTTTGCTAGGTCATAGCGCTTAGGGTTGAAATAGAGGTTTTCAATAAGGGTTTGTGCTGCCTCTTTAGTTGGTGGCTCACCGGGACGCATCTTGCGATAGATATCAAGCAGAGCTTCATCTTGAGTTGAAACGTTATCTTTAGCAAGAGTTTCTTTGATTGATGGATACTCACCAAACTCAGCAAGAATCTGATCATTGCTCCAGCCAAGTGCTTTAAGAAAGATAGTTACTGATTGCTTACGCTTTCTATCAATACGAACCGCAACAAAGTCTTTCTTATCAATTTCAAACTCTAACCATGCTCCGCGGCTAGGAATGACCTTTGCCGTGAAGATATCTTTATCAGATGCCTTCTCAACTGTTCTCTCAAAATAAACTCCAGGAGATCTGACAAGCTGTGAAACAACTACGCGCTCTGTTCCATTGATAACAAATGTTCCGCGCGGAGTCATTAGCGGGAAGTCGCCCATAAATACTGTCTGGGATTTGATTTCACCAGTTACATTGTTAGTAAATTCTGCAGTAACAAATAGTGGTGCGGCATAGGTAATGTCGCGCTCTTTGCACTCTGCAATTGTGTATTTGGAAGGTTCAAAGCGATGATCACGGAAGGAGAGTGACATCGAGCCTTGGAAGTCTTCAATTGGTGAGATCTCTTCAAATATTTCTTCAAGTCCAGAGGTCTTAGGAATTTCTCCTCGATCTGGTCTTTCATTCTTACCAAGTCTTGCGCGCCAGGCATCATTGCCAAGTAACCAATCAAAGCTCTCGATTTGCAGAGCTAATAGATTTGGAACTTCTTGTGGTTCGCGGATCTTGGCGAAAGAAATGCGGTTAGGAGCTGATGATTTCGTTTTCGCGGCCAAGAGTTTTCCTTCCAAAGTTAGTCACTACTTCGTTAAGTTTTTCTTAATAACTCTTAAATCTCTTCGTGCTCGCACAGCAAACGAAAGGCCTCAGCCGCTATATGCCTGACCTGTGATTTTTGAGCGAGGGGGCAGGATATCCCTTGCGACACGCCGCTGTCTAATCAGGGGCAAGGCTCAAGAAATAGCAAAGCCCCCCTGTATAAGGGGGGCTCGCTTATCAAAGAACTTACTTGATGCTGACCTTTGCGCCAGCTGCCTCAAGGGCGGCTTTTGCCTTATCAGCTGTTGCCTTATCGGCCTTCTCAAGCACGGTTGCTGGAGCTGAATCGACAAGATCCTTTGCTTCCTTTAGACCGAGGCTTGAATTAAGGGCGCGAACTTCCTTAATAACCGCAATCTTCTGTGAGCCGGCATCTTCAATTACTACGGTGAACTCATCTTGAGCTGCTGCAGCTTCTCCGCCGCCTGCTGCCCCGCCTGCTGCTGCAACAGCAACTGGCGCTGCGGCAGTGACATCGAATTCAGTCTCAAATGCCTTTACGAAATCTGAGAGCTCAACAAGAGTCATCTCTTTGAATTGAGCTAATAGGTCTGTGCTACTTAGTTTTGCCATTTTCGTATTTCCTTTTCTTTAAGCGTTCTCTGTTGGTTCTACTGGCGCAGAAGTCTCTGGCGCTGCCTGAGCAACAACTTCCTCGTTTGTTGCTTCTGCAACTGGCGCTGCTTCGGCTACAACTTCCTGAGTTGTTGCCTCTGCAACTGGTGCTGCTTCTGCAGCGGGGGCAGCCTGCTCTGGCGCAGCAGGTGCTCCAGATTCAGCTTCTCTCTTAATACGCAGCGCATCAAATGCTCTAGCGGCTTTTGCCATAGATGCCTTCATAGCGCCAGCAAGCTTGGCCAAGAGAACTTCGCGCGATTCAAGATCGGCAAGTTTCATGATTTCAGCTGTTGTTACTGCTTTTCCTTCAAAGATTCCACCCTTAATAATTAAGAATGGATTTTCCTTCTGGAAATTCTTTAAGCTCTTTGCAGCTGCAACTGAATCGCCTTGAACGAAGGCAACAGCAGTTGGGCCAGTTAGTAGTGAGTCAGCGACCTCTACTCCAGCCTCTTTTGCAGCAATCTTTACCAAGGTGTTTTTAGCAACTTTATATTTAGTGCCAACACCAAGTGAGCGACGTAGCTCTTTAATTGCAGTCACGGTTAGACCGCGATACTCGGTAACAACAGTTGCATCGGCAGACTTAAAGTCTTCAACCAATTCAGCAACTGATGCCGCCTTATCAGAGCGTGCCATCTAACTTCCTTTCTACTTATATTCCCCAGAAGAAGTACCTACTGATTGGGTGATAAATATAAAAAAACCCCGTCGCATAGAAACGCGCGGGGTATCCGCTCGAACCTATGCGGGTTGTCTTTCGACATTTACTTCAAACCTTGCGATTTGAAACCAGCAGTCTCTGGTGAGAGGGCAGATATTAGAAGCAAAGGGGGCTTTAGGTCAAAATCACGCGAGAAAAACATTTTCTCGCGGCAAAAAGCTTTCTTGATTGAACTATCACCTCCACCGAACGGGCCAGATCGAGAGAAAGCTCGATCAACTTACTACTACTTATATTGCCAATCATCTTCGCAAATCTGGGGATCAACAGAGAAAGGCACCATCAGGGACAATCTCTGTCGATTCGTAGCCGATACCAGGTTTGAATAGAGTCAAACCAACTCATGCAAGGCAATCTTCTCACCTTTTTGGAAATTAACAATGGTTGATAAGAATATTGATGATCACGCACGGTATATATGTGTTTTTGACTCAGAGTAAAGGAGTTGGATAGAGCAGATTTACAGAACTATCTCTTTTTAAATCCCTTAGGACACTTTGGATTGACCGCGGTTACTTTCTTAACAGTCTTACCTTTAACACAAGTAATAGTAGTTTGCTTAGCTACTGCTGCCTTAGTTGGGGTTGGTGCCGCAATTGTGGGAGTTGGAGATGGAGAAGCAACGGCTGATTCTGTGGGCGTTGGTGTTGGTGTTGGCGTTGGTGTTGGCGTTGGCGTTGGCGTTGGTGTTGGTGTTGGTGTTGGTGTTGGTGTCACCACTGCAGCAGGAGTAAATCTCAAGACACCGCGCTTAACAACATATGTCTGCGATAAATCTCAAGACACCGCGCTTAACAACATATGTCTGCGATGGTCCACCTTGTGAGTAATAAATTCGAAATACATTTGGTGAAACTTCATATCCAGTTGGATCTAAACCTTCTACTCCAGGTCCGGTAAGAATCTGCGGGGTGCTCCAACTCAAACCATCTTTAGAGGTACTAACAAAGAGCATCTGACGATTGGTACTGGTGCAGGCAATATCGGCCATGATCATTACATAATCACCTTGTTTAGCGCGCAAGATCTCGGTATCAACATAACCATTTTCAAAGCGCCATCCTGGCTCTTTGGTAAATGAAATTCCATCAGTAGAGATATAAGAAGCAATTTTCTCTGTGCACTTTCCGACCACTGGACTTTCAACAATATAGATTCTTACCCGGCCATCAGGAAGCAATACTGCATCTGGCACGCCCCATGCTCTAGTGCTAGATGGAACTCTCATCTCAGTTGTCGTTGCCACTCTTGCTCCGATACTCACACACCCTGCATCGATACATGGAGCTGAATAAACCTGTTGATTTGCGCCATCAATTTCCTTGAAATAAGCACGCTTTGTGCCGTTAGTAAATGTGACAACAGTGAAATCGTTTCCAAGTCGAGCTGGCACTGTTACGTTTGTGCAAACCCCTTCTTCATTGCAATCACTAACAACAGTTCCCGTAGGTCCATCTGAACGCCAGATTCGATCTAGGCCATTAATTCTCTCCACATGCGGGGAGACACCATTCATATTCATCTTTAGATGAAGACCCATATCTTCAGTCATGCTCCACTCAGCGCCATGAGCTTGATAGGTAGGCAAGGTTGCTACTGCCATTAAGAGTGCGAAGAGAATTACTTGAATGCGTCTCATAAGAGAGAAATTACCTTAAGTTGAGATAAATGAAAACCCCACCACAGTTAAGTGATGGGGTTTTCTTTAAAGAATTATTACTTACTCTATTGCTGGTCCACCTTCACGGGCATAGCTTGGATCAAGAGTTACGCCAGGTCCCATAGTGGTTGAGACAACTGCTTTTCTAATATAGCGACCCTTTGATGATGCCGGCTTAGCTCGCAAGATCTCATCAAATGCAGCTGCATAGTTATCAGCTAGCGCCTCTGCGCTAAATGAGGACTTACCAATAATGAAATGTAGGTTGCAATCTTTATCAACGCGGAATTCAATCTTTCCACCCTTGATATCACCGACAGCCTTTGCCACATCAGTTGTGACAGTTCCAGTCTTTGGATTTGGCATAAGACCACGTGGTCCTAGAACCTTTCCAAGACGTCCAACTTTGCCCATTAACTCAGGGGTTGAAACCACTGCGTCATAATCAAGACGGCCCTGATTAACTTCTTCGATTAACTCATCGCCGCCGACAATGTCAGCTCCTGCTGCCTTGGCCTCTTCTGCTCTTGGTCCAGTTGCAAAAACTAGAACTCGCGCAGTCTTGCCGGTTCCATGTGGCAAATTAACCACGGAGCGAACTGCTTGATCGGCCTTTTTAGGATCAACGCCGAGGACCATTGAGACCTCAACTGAGGAATCGTATTTGGTGACATTAGTTTCTTTAACCAGCTTCATACCAGATAGTGGGGTGTAGAGCTGATCTTGATTTATCTTCGCCGCTGCTGCGGTGTATTTCTTACTGCGCTTCATATCTTTTTCCTTTGTTTGGAAGCAGTGGTAGTAGCGGACCAGCGCGGTCCTCCCACGACTTATTTTTTAGTTGACGATGATTCCCATCGATCTTGCAGTTCCTGCAATGATCTTTGCTCCAGCTTTCACATCATTGGCATTTAAGTCATCCTTTTTCAAGGTTGCAATATCTTCACATTGCTTCCAAGTAACTGATCCGACTTTATCCTTATGTGGAATTGAAGATCCTTTTTCTAGCCCTGCTGCCTTAAGTAGTAGACGAGAGGCAGGAGGGGTCTTAGTAATAAAGGTAAAGGAGCGATCTTCATAAACAGTAATCTCAACTGGAACGATCTCGCCTTTTTGCTTCTCAGTGGCAGCGTTATATTGCTTAACAAAGTCCATGATGTTCACACCATGCTGACCAAGGGCAGGGCCCACTGGCGGCGCAGGTGTGGCAGCTCCAGCTTGGATCTGCAACTTGATAAGTGCTTGGACCTTCTTCTTCGGTGCCATCTTCTTCTCCCCTTTTTACCTTTTCTCTTTAAATCTTCTGAACTTGGTGGAATGAGAGCTCAACCGGAGTCTCACGGCCAAATATTGATACCAAAACCTTTAGCTTTGCCTGCTCTGGCATGATCTCTGAGATCGATGCAGGAAGAGTGGCAAATGGGCCATCCATAACAGTTACCGACTCACCAACAGTGAAATCAATAACTTTAATCTCAGGCTTCATAGTCTTCTTAAGCTCTTTTGGCATCAGCATCTTCTCTGCCTCAGATAACGGCAGCGGGCTTGGATGATGAGAGTTTCCAACAAAGCCAGTTACTCCTGGAGTATTTCTCACACAAGACCAAGATTCATCAGATAGATCCATACGAACTAAGACATAGCCAGGATAAACATTGCGCTTAACCTGCTTGCGCTGACCATTCTTAATCTCGGTTACCTCTTCTTCAGGAACTTGGATTTCAAAGATGAAATCCTCCATATGAAGTGAGGTGATGCGCTGCATCAGGTTGCCCTTTACTCGCTTTTCAAAACCAGCATAAGAGTGAACGACATACCAATCCCCGCTCTTTGCTGCTAACTCGGCGCGGAATGCAGCGACCTCAGGAGATACGATCTCTTGAACTTCTTCCTCTTCAAGTTCAATATCTGTATCTACTGCTACATCACTTGCTACTACTTCATCAGTAGTGGCAGTTAATTGCTCTTCGCTCATCATCCCTCCTTACCTTTTACTCGCCGAATATGAAGAAAACTAATCTGGTTAAAGCTAGATCAAATACTGAAACAACTGCGATAACAAAGGCCACGAAAACAAGAACTACTCCGGTATATGTGGTTAACATATTTCTAGATGGCCAGACCACCTTACGTAGCTCATTAATAACCTGGCGATAGAACAGGGCGATGCGAGAAAAGATATTTAGCTCTTTACTCTCTGAGTTCTCACCCATTTTGCATCCTTACCTTTCTCTCTCGTTAACTTCTTACTTCTTACAACTGCGCAGGGCAGGAGGGACTTGAACCCCCAACCGCCGGTTTTGGAGACCGGAACTCTGGCCAGTTGAGCTACTGCCCTATATGGCGCTTTCGAACATGGAAAAGCATGGACTTTTCATAATCAGATTTTTTTAATTACCCGATCAAGCAAGCGCCAGGATGGGCAAGTGTAGGTCAGGTCTACCCAATAGGTAAAACCCGCATGAGAAGGGGTAGAACTCGCGCTCACCTGCGCCTGTGAAAGACTAAGTGCCTATGAGTAAGCCTCGAATCTCTTCAAGAATTGCCGCTATCGCAGAGTCGGCGACCTTAGCCGTTGATGCCAAAGCAAAGGCCCTTAAAGCTGCTGGCCGGCCAGTGATCGGCTTTGGCGCAGGCGAGCCAGATTTTCCAACTCCGGATTACATTGTTGCAGCCGCTGCTGCTGCAACAAAGGTAGTTGCTAATCATCGCTACTCACCAACTCCAGGACTTCCTGAGCTTCGTCAAGCAATTGTTAATAAAACAAAGCGTGATTCAAATTATGAAATTAGCGTTGATCAAGTTCTAGTAACAAATGGCGGCAAGCAAGCGGTCTATCAAGCATTTGCTTCCATTATTAATCCTGGCGATGAAGTAATTCTCCCCTCGCCTTTCTGGACAACATATCCAGAGTGCATCAAATTAGCAGGCGGAAAAGCAGTTGAAGTATTTGCCGATGAGTCACAAGATTATTTAGTAAGTATTGAGCAGCTTGAAGCAGCAAGAAATGAAAACACTAAAGCGCTGCTATTTTGCTCCCCCTCTAATCCAACAGGATCTGTTTATTCAGTCGAGCAAGTCAAAGCAATTGGTAATTGGGCCGCAAAGCATGGCATCTGGATAATTAGCGATGAGATTTATGAACATCTGCTCTATGACGGAGCTAGCGCTCCTTCAATTCCAGTTATCGTCCCTGAAATGGCTGATAAGACAATTATTATTAATGGCGTTGCGAAAACATATGCCATGACGGGATGGCGAGTTGGTTGGATGATTGGGCCAAAGGATGTAATTAAAGCTGCTACAAATCTGCAATCGCATCTAACTTCTAATGTTTCAAATGTGGCTCAGAGAGCTGCAATTGCCGCACTCGATGGCGATTTAAGCGCAGTTAAGAAGATGGGTGAGGCCTTTGATAGGAGAAGAAAGTTAATCGTAAAACTTCTAAATGAAATCCCAGGAATTTCCTGTCCGATGCCAAAAGGGGCGTTCTATGCTTATCCGTCTGTTAAAGGTGTTCTTAACAAAGAGATTAATGGCCGCACTCCAACTACTTCTGCTGAGCTTGCTACGATCATATTGGAAGAGGCCGAAGTAGCAGTTGTTCCAGGTGAGGCCTTTGGACCATCTGGATATATCAGGCTCTCTTATGCCACATCAGATGAAGACATTATTGAAGGTGTGACGAGGATAAAGAAGTTACTTAGCTAGCTACTTTCTCCTCTTAACCAAGGTTATTAGCCCAATAACTAGCGCAAGAACAAGTGCTGAAGTTATTGGAATCGGCGAAGAGCTGGGAATAGAGACTACCTCTTCTTTAATTGGAGCAGAGATTGCAATCGGTGATTGCACTTCAAAGTCATAACTATCTTCAATCACATGGCCATCGTTTGAAGCAGCCCGATACTTAACGGTATAGATTCCGTTGCCGTTAATCGAAAGTCCTGCGCTAATTCTTGCCCCAGATACCTTTGACTTGCCTGAGACTAGCGCTCCAGCTGCATCAAAGACTTCAACGCTATTGGGATCATCTTGGCCAATTACCAATAGCTCTTCATTAAAATCAAGAACTATCTCCATAGGAAAATCAACTAAGACAGATCCGCTACTTGGGTTCGCACTAACTAAGACGCTATGGCTATAAGAAGGGCTTAGCGGAAGAAAGATAAGAAGGAGTGCAAGAAAGAGCTTTCTCATAGATTTAAACCAACTAGCGCAACTTCCACCTCTAACAAGATTCCAAACTTATCCTTTACTGCCCTTCTTGCACTTCTTGCTAGCTCTAAAATGTCATCTGCGCTAGCACTTCCAGTGTTAACAAGTGCTAATACATGTTTACTAGAAATACCAGCGCCATTATGAGTCTCACCTTTTTTCACTCCAGAATTTTCCATAAGCCAGGCAGCAGAAGTTTTTACTCGTCCATCTTCTTGGGGCCATCTAGGCGCGCTTACTGGAAGCTTCTCAGCATCCTTTGCATCTAATATAGGGTTAATAAAGAAAGAACCGGCAGACCAGCTATTTTTATCTTTTTCATCAAGGAGCATTCCCTTAGCAGCTCTTAAAGCTAGTACTGCTTTTCTTAGCTCTGTAATTAATACTCGCTCGCCTAATTTAACCTTTAGATAATTGGCAAGCTCGCTATAAGTAATAGGAAGGCTCATCTCGCCCTGTCTTAATTGGAAAGTTACTTCAAGTACGACATACCTACCTGCGCTTTTCTTAAATATCGATGAGCGATAAGAAAACTCACACTCTGAATTAGAGAAGGTCTTATAAGCGCTCTCTTTCCTATCCCAGCATCTAACTCTTGCCACAACCTCTGAAATCTCATGGCCATAAGCACCGATATTTTGAATTGGAGTAGCTCCCACACTTCCTGGAATTCCAGACATACTCTCAAGGCCAGCAAATCCTTTTTCAATCATAAATGCGACAAATTCATCCCAATTCTCACCAGATGCAACCGTGATCATTGCCCCGCTGCAGGCATCGATATGAAAGGTATTTCCCTTAGTTTCAACGTGAATAACTGTGCCGTTAAACCCAGCATCAGAGATCAAAACATTAGATCCGCCGCCCATTATTAATACTTCTTCGCCTGCGCTATCTGCTGCTTTAATAGCTTCAACTAGCTCGCTCTGACTTGATACGCGAATAAATTTCTTTGCCGGCCCTCCAACATGAAGGCTGGTGTAATTGGCAAGTAGCTCGCTCATAAGTAGAAGGTTATCTCCGCGCACTCAAGATGTCGCTACGTCCCCGATATTTCTCAAGGATTCGGTTGTAATTCTCCTTAGATTTCTTCTCCCTATAATCAGGATCACTATCGTGATAGCCATGATGGCGCTCCTGGATTAGGCCAAGATCAATTTGATAGAGCTTTGCTCCAGCTGCTCTTAAGGCAAGACTTAGCTCGATATCGGCATTTCGGTAGTAAGTAGCAGATGGGTTTGCTCCTCCTTGGCTAAGTGCAAACTGTCTATCAAGTGCTAGAAAATAACTAAATAAAACATCAACTTCTCCTGCGCCCTTATCATCAACGCTTCGCCATTGATCATCAACATTTACTAAACCGCCGCGCCAGCCCACAGCCTGGAAGCCCTTTTCAAGTTGTTCCAGAGTCGGGGTAATGGCATCTGAGGTAAATATCGTTGAGGGATCCATAATCACTAAATACTTCTCACTTGAATTATTTAGAAAGTAGTTGATGCTATGGCCCCAGCCCAGTTTATTCTTCTGAAAAATAACATTCTCATCTTTAAAACGCTCTTGATAGCTTGCTAGCTCTTTGCCTGAGGCAAATATTGTGATTGGAACATCGCTATAGCTTCTAATTGATGAAACACATTTAGCAAAGTCTTCAATGAAATTATCTGCTATTAAACAGATTCGAATTGATCCAGCCATAGCTGGCCCTTAATTAACGGGTTTCTCGGTGAAGAGTTGATGTCTTGCAACGAGGACAGAACTTCTTAAGTTCCATACGATCTGGATCGTTGCGGCGATTCTTCCTGGTGATGTAATTACGTTCTTTGCAATCAACGCAGGCCATAGTGATCTTTGGGCGGACATCCGCACTCTTGCTAGCCATGGTGACTCCTTGATTTTTTTCTTTAGATAGGGCGGTGAGAATACCTCGCGACTTGGATTTACTCCAAACCGCAAGGTTTCTTAGTAGCGGAGGCGGGATTTGAACCCACGACACAGCGATTATGAGCCGCTTGCTCTACCAAGCTGAGCTACCCCGCCAAGAGTTTCTTGCTTTACTGCGAGCCCCCCATCGGAATCGAACCGATGACCTTTTCCTTACCATGGAAACGCTCTACCGACTGAGCTAGGGGGGCAGAAAGAAAAGCGAGGCTTAAGAATACCTGATTTCAAAGCTTGGTTAATTCGCTGGATCTAGCACGATTTTGCCGACAGTTTTGCGCGCCAACATATCGCGGTGAGCATCCGCGGCCTTTGATAGCGGATAAGTACTTCCGATCACTGGCTTTAATTTTCCGCTAATAATCATTCCAAATAGATCCATAAAAACCTCTGCCATTAAATCCTTATCTGCCAAGGCATTAACTAGCCAGAATCCAATTACGCTCTGTGATTTAGGCATTAACGCTGCTGGGTGGAGAGTCTTTGGAGCTTTTCTTGATGCCATTCCATAGAAAACTATTCGTCCAAAGGCGGCAAGTGCATCAAGTGATTGATCAAATGTAGTTCCGCCAACCATCTCAAGGATTAGATCAACACCCTTGCCGTTATTAGCTTTGATTAGAGCCTGGGCTAAATCAGCCTCTCCTGCATCAACGACAACATCTGCGCCAAGTTCCATACATAATTTCTTCTTCTCATCACTTGAAGTCACCGCAATAACAAATGCGCCCCAGAGTTTGGCAAGTTGAATCGCAACACTTCCTACTCCGCCTGCTCCAGCATGAATCACAACGCTCTCGCCAGCTTTTATCTGGCCCATCTTCTTTAAGATCATATGAGCAGTACTACCCTGCACCATCATTGCGAGCGCTTGGCCATCACTGACTTTATCTGGCAGCGGAATTACTGTCTTTGGACTTACTAAAGTCTTCTGGCAATATCCCCCACTTGCAGCAAGAGCTAAAACTCTTGAACCATCTGGCATTTTGCCAACAACTTCCATTCCAGGAATTAACGGCAGCTTCTGCGAAGATAGATATGAATTCTCAGTCTGGTGAGTATCAGCGTAATTAATCCCGATAGCAGTGACATCCAAGATAACTTGGCTTCCTGCCGGAACTGGATCAGGAAGATCTAGATACTCCATTACTTCAGGGCCGCCAAACTCAGTTATATAGATAGCTTTCATAGCACTAACCCTTTGTTGAACCTAGAGTTAAACCAGAGACGAATTGGCGCTTAAGTATTAGGAAGATTATTAGCGTTGGAAGAGCAGCCATGATCGCACCTGCTGCAAGGAGATTAAAGTCAGTTACATACTCTCCTTGAAGCCTGCCAAGTGCTGAAGTAATTGGCCGCTTGGAATCACTTTTAATCATCACAATGGCCCAGAAGAACTCGTTATAGATCCAGGTAGTCATAAGGACTGAGAGAGCTGCAAGTGGCGGCCTAAGTAGCGGCAAGATCACAGACCAGTAATGTCTAAATACTGATGCCCCATCAACTAGAGCAGATTCAGAGATTTCTTTCGGAATAGTCTTCATATAAGAGCTCATAACAAAGGTGGCAAAGCCAACCTGGAGAGCGACATGGATCAAGATAAGTCCGATATAGCTGTCATAGAGCGCATTTCTATTTCCAACTAAATCACCAAACCAGATATACATCTTAAATAACGGGGCATAGACCAGCTGGACTGGAAGCAGGTTTCCAGCGGTAAAGAGCAGCAAGAGATAGAGATTAAATCTAAACGAGTATCTAGTAATAACAAATGCTAGTAGTGAGCCAAAGAAGAGGGTCAGAATCACTGCAGGTATTGCCACAATAAATGAATTACTTAAATATCCCCAGATCTCCATCTGGCGATAGGCATCAACATAGTTGCTCAAATCAAGGCGATCTGGTCTCGACCAGACTCCCTTTTGAATAATGTCTTCATATGGCCTAAGTGAGGTCCAGACAGTCCAGAGAATTGGAATCATCCAGATAAAGGCAAAGAGCGCTATAAAGATGGTGATGAGCGCATCTTTGCGCTTCTGTTTATTCTTATATTTCTGATCTCTAACGATGCTACTCATACATCATCCCTAAACACTGTGCGTAGATAAAAGACGATCGGAGTAATACTAAGAAGGAGAAGAATTACGGCATATGCCGCACCTAACATCGAGGCTGATTGGCCATAAATATTTTGAAATACCAACATACCTAAGATCGGCCAGCCAGTTGATGTGCCATAGATGATATAGATCAGATCAAAGGCTCTTAAAGACTCAATTACAGTGATCACGATAATAATCACATTCACTGGTCTCATCGCAGGAAGCACAACTTTTCTAAAGCTCTGCCACTCTGTTGCGCCATCGATAGCTGCAGCCTCACGAAGGGAGGGATCAACTGATTTAAGCCCTGCTAAATAAAGGAGCATGATGTAGCCGATATGGCGCCAGGAGGCGATAGATAAGATCACATAGGTATTGATGTCATAGTTACCAAAGATCGGTATCGCATCTTCAATCCCAGGATAGCCAAGCAGAACCTGAACCAGCCCGGTTGGCCCAAGCATGAAGCGCCAGATAATTCCAATTACAGCAAGTGATAGAACTACTGGGATGTAATAAACCGATTCATAGATCTTATGGCCTCTAATTCTTCGATCAACTTGATAGGCCAGCAATACTCCAAGTGGGGTTGCAATCAGTGAGAACCAGAGGAGCCAATAAGTATTGTTTCGCATCGCCGACCAGAACTGCGGTGAGGCAGTAAAGATAGTGTCGTAGTTGGCAAGTCCGGCCCAGCGAATATTAGAGAGCTGAACCCCATTCCAATAAGTAAATGAGAGAGCAATCGTTAAAAGAGCGGGGATCCAAACCCAGACAATGTGAAGAAAAGCTGGCACTCCAATAAACATGGAGAGGGTGAAGCGATCACCTTTAGTAAATGCCCGACGGCGGCGAGATTTACTCTTCGCCGCCGTCAGGGTCATGCAATTACTCTATCTTAAGATAGTTCAGGCAGCGCATCCCATGCTTCTTGCATTGAATCAACGATGCCATTGACATCCTTAGGATTCTTTAAGAAGTTCTGGATTGCAGGACCAACAATTGTTCCTGCAAAGTCATTGCGGCAATCACGATCAAGGAAGTTCATAACGTTCTTCGCTTCACCGATAACAGCCAGCTTCTGCTTATTAAATGCGTCATAACCTGAAGTATCTAGGCGGCTATTTGCATAGAGTGAGGTATCTCCAGCACCTTGTGCTGCAAGCATTCCTGCTTCTGAGCCACACCATTCAGCAAATGCTGCGCCGCCTGAAGGGTTTGAGCCATTAGCTGCTGCGCAAACTCCATCAACTGGTGCATCAATTGAATCACGGGCGAATTCAGGATTGATCTCTGGGAATGGAACGATCCATAGATCATCGTAATCTTCTTGTGATTTAGCCAAGAAGTCATTAGCCCACCAGGAGCCCATCATCATCGCTCCGCACTTCTTCTGTAGTAGAAGATCGCGCATTCCATCCCATGAGATATCGAGGAAGTTCTTATTCATATAAGGGATGAGTGTTGCGAATTGATTGAATACATCGATGGTCTTCTGATCGGTCCACTTCTGGCGACCATTTAGTAGATCAATGTGGTAGTCATAGCCATTGATACGAACGTTAAGGATTGAGAATGTTCCCATCGCTTCCCATCCGCCCTTATCTCCCATGGCATATCCGATAAGGCCCTTCTTCTGGGTTCCTTCTAGAAGCTTCATGAAATCATCCCAGGTAGCGATATTTTCTGGATCTAGTCCAAGCTCGCTCATTGTTGATTTACGATAGTGAAGACCCCATGGATACCAAGTTGTTGGGATGATGTATTGCTTGCCATCAGATGGATTTGTTGCGCCACTGACGAAACCTGCTGGCATTTGATCACCAAGGTTTTTAATATTATCTGAAACATCAACTAGCAGACCTTGATCAGCGCGGAAGTTAGTTCTAAATCCGGCCATCCATTGGAATGCATCATCTGGTGTTCCTTGAAGATACTGTGAGATTCCATCTTGGAATGCATTTGTATCTCCTGAGCCCTGCATTGTTACTTGAATGCCTGTCTCTGCCGTATAGGCATCGGCTAGGGCTTGCGCAATCTTTAGACCAGTTTCATCATTTGTTCTAGCTGTGAAAGTAACTGGACCGCTTGCCTCATCGCTACCGCAACTTGTTAGAAGAGTTCCTCCACCAACAAGACCGATACCGCCAAGGGCTGCGCCTTTGAGAACCGTACGTCGCGATACGCCGTTCTCTTTGACTTCGTTCGACATCGAACTTCCTATTCTCCAAAGCCCCCGATGGGCTTTGAACGAGTAGGAACCTACGCCTGATTGGGGCTTAAAGCGACGACATTTAGATAACAAATTGGTATAGGTAGAGTTAAGGCCATGGAAATAACGAGAGATCTGCTGCTAATCCTTCATTTCATCGCTATGGCAGGCCTTCTTGGCGGCCTTCTTGCATCCTCATCAAAGCTCAATAAAGGAGTACTTCACTCCTCCCTTCTTGCTCTAGTAACAGGGCTAGGCCTAGTTGGAATTAGATACTCCCTAGTTGATAGCTATCCAGATCAATATGAAGCAATAGATAATGTAAAGATTTGGTTAAAGAGCAATATCTTGGTTGCCATATTGATCATCGGCTACATCAATGTAAAGAAACCAAAACTACCCAGAAGCGCCTGGCTAGCGATGGTGGCTCTATCTGTGAGCTCTATAGCTATTGCGGTGGTTTGGTAGTCCGTTAACTCTTAATCACAAGGTCGGGGGTTCGAAACCCTCACAACCCACTGGGTTTACGCCTGAATTGCATTACCTGAAGGTTTCAGGATTACTTGCCAGACAATTTCGAAGTCAATCGAATCCACGGCAACAATATCAACGTAACATTTACGCAAACCAGACACGGTCGAAACGCTGCCAGCCAGATGAGATGCTTCTCATGGAATTTAAGAATCTTTTTCTACTCGAAAGTGTACGTTCTATAGATATGTTGAGATATCAGGGCTCTTTTAGAATCCACTCCACTCCCGTTGGGGTGTCGCGCACCTCCACTTTCACATCAGCCAAAACCTCACGAATAATGTCAGACAAGTCGAAGCGCTTCTCTGCCCGCACCACCCCGCGAATTGCGAGAATCGCCTCAACATAAGGCGCCGCAACGGATCGCGGATCAGCCAAACCTGAGATCGCGGCTTCTCCCAACTTGAGAATCATTCCCCGAAGTGTGCGACGAGCGAAGTCGCCGTCGGGACCAGTCAAAGTGTCGGCAGACCATTGCCGAATGTCGACTTCAAGGTCAAGCACTGCGCGCGTTGCAGCCGCAGAGTCACGTGCGGCGAAAGCTGAATCGAACTCGGCTTTTCGCGCCTCTGTCGCGCTACGAAGTGAGACGGGTGAAACGCTAGTTGTCATTACGGCTTCTGACAGAGAACTTTGTGCCTTATGCAAAAAAGCATTTCGTCTAGGGCTTACCCTCGGATTTTTTAGAAGTGCGAGAGGCATTGCTTCGCCCGCAGCGAAGGTGCGTGATACCCCGTCATAACGCAGGGTGACCACACCATTACCACTTACACGCGCTAAATCACTCTCAAGATCAATAACAAGACCAGTGTGCTCGTCAACTCCTAAAACATATTCCTGCTTATCAAGTTTGGCTTCAAGTGCGATAAGACGCTGCTCACCGAGATAGCAAAATCGGGTGTCGTGTCTTTCACCCTCAGCGTTATTGAAATGTGGAATGACAACAGCTGGAATACCAAGGTCGCTTAAAAGATCGAGACCATCTAGCCAGTAAGGCTCCTCTCCACACTTATAAATTTCGTAGACGGGCACCGTTTTAGTCCCAAGGGTCGAAGCGGCAGCGGAAGCAAATGTTACGATACCTCCACCACGGATTTTTGTGCGCAAAAGGTCAGGTACTGCCGAACCTCTCCACTGCCGTAATGCGTAAGTGGGAGAACCGGGACCGGAAAAGATGTAATTCGCATCAGAGAGAAAATTTAAACCTCGTTGGAGAGAGATGGCATCTGCACCAATGACACGTGTTAAGCCCGCGGGAGTGATTGATACATTGATACTCGTCTTGAAGTAGTCAACTGCACGCATCGCGAGCTCGGGAGCGTTTTCTTGAAAACCATAGGGCGTGTCAAGCAAAACCGCAGACTTGGGACTAAGCAAGTTGAGCAGTTCCCGATGGACCTTCACCATCGTAGGCGCAGTTTCACCTGAGCCTAAAATTGCCAAGATTCGGGGAAGCGTGGTCATGAAAAAATTCCTTCGGTAACTTCACTGTGCAACTCTTGTGCGACACGAAGAGGGTACTGCGCGTGAAGATCGTGATCGGCGTCGTGAAACCACGAAACTCTTGCCCGGCGCAGCAAGGCCACGGCACGCTCTACCTCTGCATGTTTATCGGAAGCCCATCCACTACTTTGCTCTCCAGGCGGAGTCGCCGCAGGGAGGAAGAGCACGGGGGCTTCAGTCTTTGAAAACGTGGGCTCCGGGTTGTGTTCCCAAAGTCCTCTAAGAATTTTCATGTGGTGGTCTCGCCTAAGCCACGGTCTAATCGTGCCATCGTGTAGAAGTTCCATGTTCTCCATGGTTCCAATAATCCCCTCCTCAGGCCAATTCGGGTGGGCTAAGCGAAAGGCGCTTTCAAATTGACTGAACAGTGTTCCTGATAGATCGGGTGGCGCAAGCTGTGTGGCGCAGTCATCCCAATCACGATAATGGCGACGAAGTTGGATTGTTCCGCCGTCGATCGCCACAACACCGCGCACCGAATTGGGAGCGCTGTAGGCCAGTTCGATCACTACGTTTGCACCCCATGATTGACCTACAACAACCACGTCATTCAAATCTAGCGTGCCAATGAGAAGTTCCAGATCTTTGGCGAAACACGTTACATCAAAGCAACTGTCCAGTTTTGCGCTTCGCCCATGACAACGTTGATCAACGGCAACTACGAAGTGACCCAGTTCAACAAGGCGAGCGGCAACTCCACTCCACACGCGCGCATTTGAAGCAAGTCCGTGAACCAGTAAAAATGCTGTAGCTCTGCGGGCCTTATTGGTACCCCACACTAAGCAGTGCAGGGTGAGACCGTCTTTAATAGTGATCATCTCATTCCGCGGCAAGGAGGCACTCATACCAAAATCCTCTCACGATGTACCGATCGTGGCACGCTCAATCTCTGCGAAATCTACAGTTTCTGTGTGTCTACCTTGAGGCGTCCCTTCGGACATCAAGTACTGAGAAAGTAGATTCTAGTCTAGTGAAAGTAGTGATTTGGAAACCGATGTGTCTTCAAAAGGTTTGGTTACGTGAGTAGCAATAAGAGCCAGCGCTCCGCAACTAACAACCTTAACAATGTATCTGCTTACTATCTCAGCATTTTCATCATCCTGTGCTGATAACGGTTCATCAAGAAGATATATGGGCACCTCTGGCATTAGCGTGAATGCGAGTGAGATTCGCTGACATCAGTGGTTTGGTTGTGCTGGAAAGAGATCTTCTGCTAACTCTAAATTCTATGCGAAGCTGCATAAAGTTCATCAGTATTTAAGCAGTGACTCCATTATAGAGATCTGTCCTCCTGGGGGTAAAAAATCAGGAAGGTTAAAGGTATTGTCAGGAAGGTTTGGCAATTGTCAGCAGTACGGTCATCAGTAGAAGCAGTAATGTCAGGAAGGTTGACCTATTTTCCCCTTGGAAAAGGTCGAAACCCCGTCTATTATTTCTTTAAACAAGCTCAGATTGTCACTGTCCTCTAACTCTTAATCACCGGGTCGGGGCTTTGGCTTTTGGCTAGAGAAATAAAGAAGTTATAGCTCCTTCAGCCATCCCTAAAACTTATTTAATCCCTTTACCTCTATGAATAGCATCTTTTTTGATCTTTATTTTATAGGCCTTCAACTTAGCACTTAACTTGCTATCAGAGAGTGCAAGAATTCGAGCCGCTAAAAGAGCCGCATTCTTTGCATTATCAATACCCACCGTCGCCACAGGTACTCCAGCTGGCATCTGAGCGATAGAAAGCAAGGAATCTAAACCTTTTAATTCTTTCAGCGCTATTGGCACACCGATAACCGGCAGCTGGGTATGGGATGCGACCATGCCCGGAAGATGAGCGGCGCCACCTGCTGCTGTGATGATTACTTGAAGGCCTTGAGCATCC